>OBPM01000003.1_pt1 | contig 133613 bp, 133 predicted proteins | sample 1493981 | NCBI WGS metagenome assembly OBPM01 (sample SAMEA3275485, study PRJEB22092) | marine metagenome | reverse complement strand
GGGCCATGTCGGGCAGAAACCAGCTTGCATCCAGAATCCGCAGATCGGGATCCTTTAGATGTGCGGCAAGCCATGCCGTCGACACAAGGGTTTTCGGGTCATCATTGGGGGAGGGTGTCATGCTTCGCTCCGCGCTGAGTGTGCTGCCGCAGTAAACCCAACGTCGGTTTCTGGCAAGGGCAAGCGCCCGCACCGCCGTTACAGATTGCCCTTCAGCCCCTGTTTCAACAGCCGCGATTTCTGCCGATCCCAGTCGCGCTTGGCCGAGGTTTCCCGCTTGTCGGCCAGCTTTTTGCCCTTGGCGACGCCGATGGCGATTTTCACCATGCCTTTGTCGTTGAAATACATCCGCAGGGGCACCAGCGTCATGCCTTCGCGGCCAACCGCATTCCACAGCCGCGACAGTTCTTTGCGCGACACCAACAGCTTGCGCCGCCGGCGTTCTTCATGCGGGAACATTTTGGCCTGCAAATAGGGCGCGATATAGCTGTTGATCAACCACAGCTCGCCGCCTTCGACCGAAGCATAGCTTTCGGCGATGTTCGAGCCGCCCTTGCGCAAGGATTTCACCTCGGAGCCAAGCAGCATGATGCCAGCTTCGATATCGCTTTCGATGGCGAAATCGAAACGCGCGCGCCGATTTTCGGCGATAAGCTTAGAATTGGGGTCTGATTTCTCTACCATGGTGCAGTGGGAAATAGGCGCTTGGGGGGGCAGAGTCTAGGGGCATGCGGGCTTTGCAGCTCGATCGCCCCGGTTGCGGTGGCTTGCGCAATGCGGCAAGGTCGCCGCCAAAACACGGAGAGGTCTATGATAGCCCAAATCGCGATCGGCACGGCGCTTTTGTTGGTCAATATCACCATTGCAGCGGTGGCAGCGATGGTGCTGGAAGGCCTGTTGAGCCGCGCGCATGGCTGGATGCTGCGCGAGCCGCATCAGCCCAAGCTGGTGCTTTTGCTGGCGGGGGTGTCGCTTTGGATCTTGGGCGTGGTCACCGCTGGGGTTTGGGTCTGGGCCTTGGCCTATCTGCAACTGGGCGTGTTTGCCACGCTGGAAGAGGCGGTTTATTTCTCGCTGGTCAGCTTTACCACCTTGGGCTTTGGCGATGTGCTGTTGCAGCACAACTGGCGGCTTTTGGCGGGGATGGAGGCGACCAATGGCTTTTTGAACTTTGGTTTGCTGACAGCGCTTTTGATTGAGGGTCTGCGGCAGGTGCGTCTTGGGCAGATCGAGCATCGTCGCAAGCGGGTTTAGCGGCCTCTGCCTTGGCTTAGCAGAATGATCCCGCAGCCCACGATCACCGCCGAGCCGATCAGGGTCAGCGCATCGGGGCGTTCGCCAAACAGCGTATAGCCGACAATCAGCGCAAACAGCAGCCGCGTATAGCGAAACGGCGTCACCACCCCGACTTCGCCGGTGCGCATGGCACTGGTCAGGGCGGCATAGGCGGCGACCCCAAAGCAGGCAGCGCCGCAGGTATAGGCCAAGGCCAGCGGGCTGATTGCAGCGGGACCGCCGTTCAGCGTGATTAAAATCAGCCCCGAAAGCGCCAGCATCAAAAAGCCCGCGACCCCAAGCTGCGCATTGCTCAGGGCGGGCGGGGCTGCGCGGGTGGCCAAATCGCGGCCCGCAAAGCCCAAAAGCCCTGCCACGGCCAGCAGCGACAGCGCGCTAAACCCCTCGACCCCCGGGCGGATGATGATCAAAACGCCCGCAAAGCCTGCAAGAATCAGCAACCAGCGCAACAGGCTGACTTTTTCGCCAAACAGCAGCGCCGCACCGCCAACCACCACCAAGGGCGTTGCCTGCAAGATCGCCGAGGCTTGTGAAATTGGCGTCAGTGCCAGCGCCAGTGCATAGAACACCCGGCCCACCACCTCGCTGCCCGAGCGCAGCGCCATGGTGCGCGACAGGATGCTGCGCGGCAACGGGGCCGCACCCTTGCGCAGCGCCAGTGCTGAAAACAGCGCCATGCCGATCAGCCCCATCAGCGCCAAGACCTCGCCCAGCGGCATCAGCTTGGCGGCAAGTTTCAAAAAGCTGTCTTCAAAGGCAAAGCCAAGCATGGCCAAAACCATCATCAGGCTGCCGCGCAGATTATCGGTCATTTCGGGCGGCGCTTTCTGGCTGTGGTGCTATCGCCCCGAAATCAGGGCGATAGGCTAAGGGACTGCCGTTCAGATCAGGCCGGCAAATTGCATTGCAGCCTTGATTTTTGCCTTGGTGCCATCGGTCAGACCGACCAGCGGCAGGCGCACATCCTCCGAGCAAAGCCCCAGCAAAGACAGGCCATATTTCGCGCCAACCAAGCCCGGCTCGATAAAGATCGCCTCGTGCAGCGGCATCAGGCGGTCTTGATAGGCCAGCGCCTTGGCGTAATCGCCTGCAAGGGTGGCCGCTTGGAATTCGGCGCACAGACGCGGGGCGACGTTGGCGGTGACCGAAATGCAGCCGGTGCCGCCATGGGCGTTAAAGCCCAAAGCGGTGGCATCTTCGCCCGACAGCTGGATGAAATCCGCGCCGCAGCTGCCGCGCTGTTGGCTGACACGCTCGATCTTGCCGGTGGCATCTTTGACCCCGATGATACGCGGCAGTTTGGCAAGCTGGCCCATGGTCTCGGGTGTCATATCAACAACCGAGCGGCCCGGAATGTTATAGATCACGATCGGCAGCGTGCAGCAGTCGTGCAGGGCGGTGAAATGCGCGATCAGACCGGCTTGGGTCGGCTTGTTGTAATAGGGCGTCACCACCAGCGCCGCCGTCGCCCCGACCTTTTCGGCGTGGCGCATCAGCGAAAGACCCTCGGCGGTGTTGTTCGACCCAGCGCCTGCAATCACCGGAATGCGGCCTGCCACGGTCTCGACCACCACTTCGATAACCTTTTGATGCTCTTCATGGCTGAGCGTCGGGCTTTCGCCGGTGGTGCCCACGGGAACCAAACCGTTCGAGCCTTCGGCGATATGCCACTCGACAAGTTTCTTCAGCGTCACCAGATCAAGCTCGCCGTTTTTAAACGGCGTAACCAGTGCGGGAAGGGACCCTTTGATCATGGCACGCGTCTCCTAGAGGGGGCATTTCTGAATCGCCCGATTGTGAACGGCTTCTACCTAACTGCCTGCGCGGCTTTTGCCAAGCATGGGCGTGGTTTCGCCGAAAGATCGGGCGTCTCACAGGCTTGTGGCTTGTGAGACCGTCGCATTTGCGGCAGAATTGTCGCATGAGCAGCAGCATAAACAAGATCGCAAAAGCGGTCACCCGAACCCTAAGTTTCCTTGTCCTGACCGCAAGCATGGCAACCATTGCGCGCGGTGATGCGACCGCATCGCTGGCGCAGGCGCTGAAGGCCGCCGATGCGGGCGATTGGACCACGGCCTTGCAGGCAGCACAGGGCGCAGGCCCATCGGGCGGCGATGTGATCTTGTGGCAATGGCTGCGCGATGGCCAAGGCAAGCTTGGCGATTACGAGGCGTTTTTGGCGCGTCATCCCGATTGGCCCGGCCTGCCGCTTCTGAAACAAAAGGGCGAGGTGGCGGTGGCCCGCTCGACCGATCCGGCGCGGGTCTTGGCCTATTTTGGCGCGGACAAACCCGGCACAGGCAAGGGTTCGGTCGCCATGGTGCAAGCGCTGATGGCGCAAGGCCGCAGCCAAGAGGCCGAGGCCGAGGCCTATCGCGGCTGGACCACGTTGAAGTTCGATGCCGCGGATGAATCGGCCATGCTTGCGCTGCAAGGCGAGGTGCTGAAGCTTGCGCATGAGGTGCGGCTGGACCGCATCCTATGGGACGGTGGCCGGCGCGCCGAGGCCGAGCGGATGCTGCCGCGGGTGTCCAAAGACTGGCAAGCACTGGCCTTGGCCCGCATGGCCCTGCGCTCTGACAGCGCATCGGCGGTCAAGCTGACTTCGGCAGTGCCCAAGTCGCGGCTGGGCGATCCGGGGCTGGCCTATGAACGCTATACCTACCGCATGCGCGCCGACCGATATGATGATGCGGCCAAGCTGATCTTGCAGGTTTCAGACAGCAAACCGGCGCTGGGCGATCCTGCGGCTTGGGCCGGCAGGCGGGCTGATCTGGTGCGCATCTTGTTTCGGCAGGGCAAGGCCAAAGACGCCTACCGCGTCGCAGCAGGCCATCAGCTGACCGAGGCCGAGGGCGCTGATTATGCCGATCTGGAATTTCTGGCGGGCTTTGTCGCGCTGCGCGAGCTGAACGATCCGGCCTTGGCGGTCAAGCATTTCAAGCATTTGAAAACCGCCGTCGGCACCCCGATCAGTCTGGCGCGCGCCGATTACTGGATGGGCCGTGCGCTGGAGGCTGCTGGCGATAAGGCGGGGGCAACCGCAGCCTTTGCCCGCGCGGCGCAGTATCAAACCGCCTATTATGGCCTGCTTGCAGCTGAACATCTGGGGCTGTCACTGGACCCCGCTTTGGTCAATGTGGGCGAGCCGGATGCAGGCTGGAAAACCGCCAGCTTTGCGCAGTCAAGCGTGCTTGCCGCCGCGCGTGCGCTGCTGGATGCAGGCGATCTGACGCTGGCCAAGCGGTTTTTCCTGCAAGTGGGCGAAACCCTGTCGGATAAGGAAATGTCCGATCTGGGCGATCTGGCGCTGCGCTTGGATCAACCGCATGTCGCGGTGCTGGTTGGCAAAGCTGCCGCCGAGCGCGGGTTGATCCTGCCACGCGCCTATTTTCCGGTGCCGGATTTCGTGCCTGACAATCTGCCCGTCAGTCGCGCGCTGGCCCTGGCAATCTCGCGGCGCGAAAGCGAATTTGACCCCAACGCCCGCAGCCATGCCGATGCGCGGGGGCTGATGCAATTGCTGCCCGCCACCGCGCAAATGGTGGCCAAGCAGCAGGGCGAAAGCTTTACCGCATCGCGGCTGACCACCGACCCTGCGTTTAACGTGCGCATGGGCTCGGCGTTTTTGGCCAAGCTGATTGGCGAACATGGCCCCTCGATTGCGCTGATTGCGGCGGGCTATAACGCGGGGCCGGGGCGGCCTCGGCAATGGATCGAGCGGTTTGGCGATCCGCGCGATCCTGCGGTTGATATTGTTGATTGGGTCGAAACCATCCCCTTTGGCGAAACCCGCACCTATGTGATGCGGGTCAGCGAAGGCGTGGTGATCTATCGCGGTCGGCTAAAAGGCGCCTCGACCCCAGTTCGGATTACTTCCGAGCTGACGGGTCGCTAAGCTTGGCCTCGTTCACCCTTTGCCGCCATATGGTGAACAGCCCTGCCGCCACCACGATCGCCGCCCCCAAGATCACATGCGCCTTCAGGTCTTCGCCAAACACCACAATCGCCAGCGCCGAGGCAAAGGCCAGCTGGAAATAGGCAAAGGGCTGCACCGCAGAGGCTTCGGCGACGGCATAGGATTTGATGAACAGATTATGCCCGATCATCGCGGTGCAGCACAAAAGCGCCATCCAGCCCCAGTCGGGCGCGGTCATCGGATGCATTGACCACAGGCCGATCGGCGTCATCGCGATGGCTCCGGTGATGCCTGTCCAGAAAAAGCTGACCGAGACGCTGTCGCCGCGCGCCACCGACCGCGTCAGCAGCGCATAAAGCGCAAACAGCACCGCAGCCAGCAGCGGCACCAGCGCCCAAGGCGAAAACACCGCAAAGCCCGGCTGTAAAATCACCAGCACACCCAAAAAGCCAACGCCAATCGCGGCCCAGCGCCGCCAGCCGACCTTTTCGCCCAAAATTGGCCCCGACAGCGCCGCCACCACCAAAGGCGCGCAGGTAAACACCGCATGCGACTCGATCAGCCCCAGTTTGACAAACCCCAGCACCATCACACAGACCTCAAGCGCCAACAGCGGCCCTCGGATCAGCTGAATGCCAAGATGATTGGTGGCAATCGCCGCACGAAAGCCTTCGGGCGCGCGCGCGGCCATAATCGTGACCACGACGGCAAAGAACCAAAACCGCAGCATCACCACCATAAAGATCGAGTTATTGCTGCCCAGATGCCGCGAGATGCCGTCTTGCATCGCAAAGACAAAGGTTGTGGCGATCATCAGCCAAATGCCTGCGCGCAGGTTTTGGGTGGTTTTCATCTGGCTCATAGCGCTGCCTTTGTGTGTCGGTTGGTGTGCCACAGCGCATAGATCCCTGCCGCAACGATCAGGGCGGTGCCTGCCACCATAGCAGGGGCAACGGTTTCGCCATAAAGGCTGACCCCGATGATCGAGACAAAGACGATCTGCAAATAGGCAAAGGGCTGCACCGAAGAGGCCTCGGCCACCTCGTAGCATTTCAGCAAAAGCCAATGCGAAAAGATCGAGATACAGGCATAGATCAGCAAGAACCCAAGGTCAGCGCCTTGGATCGGCTGCCAATTCGGCAGGCCAATCGCCGTGATGATCACAGCCCCAATCACTCCGGGCCAGAACAGCGCCGGAAAGGTCGCCTCGTCGCGCGTGGTCAGGCGGGTCAGCACCGAATAGGTCGCAAAGCTAAAGGCGGCGGCCAGCGGCAACAGCGCGGCCCAGCTGAACACCCCCACCCCCGGCTGTAGGATGATCAGCACCCCGATCAACCCCGTGGCCACCGCAGCCCAGCGTTGCCAGCTTAACCTCTCGCCCAAGATCGGCCCGGAGAGGGCGACCACCAGCAGCGGGCAGACCGCAAAGATGGCATGCGACTGGATCAGACCAATCTGGGTATAGCCGTAAACGATGATGCAAATCTCGGCCACCAAAAGGATCGAGCGGATCACATGCGCGCCCAAATGGCTTGAGCGCACCGCCGCGCGCAGACCTTCGGGACGCCGCAGCGCCAAGATCAGCACAAAGCCCGCAAAGAACCAATAGCGCACCATAATCACCATCAAGGTGTTATAGCTTTCCGCCAGATGCCGCGAAAATCCATCTTGGGCGGCAAAGGCGGCAACAGCCGCGATCATCAAAAAGATGCCGCGACGCGGGTTCGATTTCATGCCAGCACTCCGGTGGACATATGACGTTTGCGCCCGTGTCCGGCGCGGCGTTCTACGATAAAGCCTGCATCCGCCAAGCCACGGCGCACATGGCCTGCGGCGGTGTAGGTGGCGAATGTGCCCTTGGGCGCCGTGTGCAGGCCCACTTGCGCCAAAATCTCGGGCGACCACAGTTCGGGGTTTTTGGCGGGCGAAAACCCATCCAGAAACCACGCATCGGCCTTACCCTGCCAAAGCGCCAGCGTGTCGCGCGCATCGCCAAGGATGATCTCGGCCGTGACATTGCCCAGTGTCAGCGTGGTCTGCCCCGCCGCCCATTGCTGCAAAAACGGCTCGGCAATCGCGCGGGCTTGCGGGAAATGATCCAGCGCGCGGGCGATGTCTGCTGCGGCCAGCGGAAAGGCTTCAAAGCTGGTGAACCGGATGGCTTGGGCGGGGTTCAGCAAACACAGCGCCAGCAGGTTCAGCCCGGTGCCAAAGCCCAGTTCGGCAATATGAAAGCCATCGCGCAGCCGCGCCGGTAGATCATTGCCCGCCAAAAACACATGCCGCGTTTCCGCCAGCCCGTCGTTCATGGAAAAATACGGGTCATTGAATTGCGTCGAGACCGGGATCACCCCGTCTTTCCAGTCAAGCTTGCTCTGTTCGGGGGGTGTCATTTGTCTTATGCCTTAGGTCAGACGGACCATGGATAAGGCAGGCGCGAATGGCAAGAGTTGATCTGACAGTGCGGGGGGCAGGGATCTTCGGGCTGTCGATGGCTTGGGCGGCTGTAAAGCGCGGCGCAAAGGTGCGGGTGATCGAGACGGCGCATATCGGCGCGGGGTCTTCGGGCGGGATTGTCGGCGCCCTTAGCCCGCATGTGCCCGAAAACTGGAATGAAAAGAAGGCGTTCCAGCTGGAAAGCCTGCTGATGGCCGCCGCGTGGTGGGGCGGGGTGACGGCGGCCTCGGGGATGGACACAGGCTATGGCGCTGTCGGGCGGTTGCAGCCCTTGGCCGATCAGGCGGCGGTCGATCTGGCGCGGGCCCGTGCGTTGACAGCGGCGGAGCTGTGGCAAGGCCGTGCAGACTGGCGGGTGCTGCCCGCAACCGGGGCTGCTTGGGAGCCCGTCTCGCCCTCGGGGTTTTTGGTGCAAGATACGCTAAGTGCGCGGCTGCATCCGCGCATGGCCGCGCAGGCCTTGGTGGCGGCCTTGCAATCGGCGGGGGCCGAGGTGGTGATCGGCGAGGCCGCAGATCAAGGCGCGGTGGTTTGGGCCACGGGGGCGGCAGGCTTGCAAGCGTTGTCGCAGGATCTGGGCCGCGTGGTCGGCTCTGGCGTCAAAGGTCAGGCGGCGCTGTTGCGGTTTGACGCGCAAGATCTGCCGCAGCTTTTTGTCGATGGGCTGCATCTGGTGCCACATGCCGATGGCACGGTGGCGATTGGATCGACCTCGGAAAACCGCTTTGACGATGGCGCTGCCGTTGACGCCCAGCTTGAGGCGCTGATCGCCAAGGCGCGGGCCGCCCTGCCGGTGCTGGCGCAGGCCGAGGTGATCGAGCGTTGGGCGGGCGTGCGGCCAAGGGCCAGCACGCGCGCGCCGCTGATCGGCGCATGGCCCGGGCGGGCGGGGCATTTCGTGCTGAACGGTGGCTTTAAGATCGGCTTTGGCATGGCGCCAAAACTGGCCGAGGTGATGGCCGATCTGGTGCTGACCGGCCAAGATGCCATCCCCGAAGGCTTTCGGCTGTAGTGGCTACTGCGCCAACAGATCGCGCACCATCGGGATGACCTTTTCGCCGTAAAGCTCCAGACATCTGAGCAAATCCCCATGCGACACCGGCCCCGTGGCATATTTCAGATCAAAGCGCTGCACCTTTAGATCGCGGATGGTGGCGGCAATTTTGCGCGCCACGGTCTCGGGGGATCCGACATAAAGCGAGCCGTGGCGGATCTCGTTGAGATAGTTTTCCTTGGTGGTCGGCGGCCAGCCCCGCTCGCGGCCAATACGGCCAAACATGCTTTGATAGGCAGGCCATTGCAGTTCGATCGCCTCTTCATCCGTGGCCGCAACAAAGCCGGGGGAATGAATGCCGATCGGGCGGGTTGGCCTTTCAAGCTGCGCCACCGCGCGGTGATACAGGTCAATATAGGGCGCAAAGCGGCGCGGGTCGCCGCCGATGATCGCCAGCATCAGTTGCAGGTCTTGCCGCACCACCCGCACCACCGACTCGGGGCTGCCGCCAACCCCGACCCAAGTCACCAGACCCTCTGGCCCCAGCGGCGGATAGACCACTTGACCGCTTAGCGCTGTGCGGATTTGCCCCGTCCAAGTCAGGCTGGGCTGGCGCACAAGCTGGGCAAAGATGTCCAGCTTTTCCTCGAACAAAACCTCGTAATCCTCCAGCCGATGGTCAAACAAGCCATAGCTTTCGGTGAAAGACCCACGGCCCAAGATCACCTCGGCGCGGCCATGCGACAGCGCGTTCAGGGTGGAAAAGCGTTGAAACACCCGAATGGGGTCATCGGTTGACAGCACCGTCACCGCAGAGCCCAAACGAATATGGCTGGTGCGGCCTGCGATGGTGGCCAGCACAATCTCGGGCGCAGAAATCGCGAAATCGGCGCGATGATGTTCGCCAAGACCTATAAAGTCGATGCCCAGCTGATCGGCCACAACCGCCTGTTCCACGACATCGCGCAGCACCTGATCCATCGGCAGCGCCAGGCCCTGCGCGTCTTGGGTCACATCGCCAAAGCTGTCTAGGCCAAGTTGGATCATCGCAAAGGCTCCTGTGCAAAGACCCTAAGCATAGGCGCTTGGCTGCGCGCTGAGAAGTCCGCAGCAGCGCACAGCCCTTGTTCAGCCGATATAGGCGCGCAAAGCCGCTTCGGTGCCGTGATCGCGGATCATCGCCACTTGGGCGGCAAAGCTGGCGGCAAAGATCGGATTTTCAGCCAGATCGCCATAGATCGCCCGCTGTTCAAGCCAAAGCTGCGGCTTTGTCTGCGCCGGTTTTGCAATGGCCTGCAATGTATCCCAACTTGGATCATTGGGCGCAATCACCGTGCCGTTGTCCGACACACCGGCGCAATAGCGGCACCACAGCGCCGAAACCAGCGCCAAACCATCGCAAGATTTCCCCTGCGCCAGCGCATCGCGCAAAGCGGGCACGATGAACTTGGGCTGGCGGTTCGAGCCATCCAGACACAGCCGCCGCTCGGTATCGGCGACCTCGGGGTTGGAGAAACGCTCGACGATCTTGGCGTAATAGCCGGCCAGATCGGTGTTTGGCACCGGCTGCACCGTCGGAATAATCTCGGTCAACTCCAGCTTGTTCAAAAAGCCCAAGATCAGCGGATGCGCCATGGCTTCATGCACATATTCAATGTCCAGCAGCCCGCCAGGATAGGCGATTGTGGCATGGCCGCCGTTCAGAATGCGGATCTTCATCGCCTCATAGGCATGCACATGCGGGGTGAAGGTGACGCCGACCTGTTCCAGCGGCGGGCGGCCTGCGGGAAAGCTGTCTTCCAGCACCCATTGCCGGAACGGCTCGCAGGTCACGGGCACTGGATCGCTGACGCCAAAAGCCTGCGCCATTGCGCGTTCGCGCGGGCCGGTGGCGGGGGTGATGCGGTCAACCATGCCGTTTGGAAAGGCGACATTGGCCTTGATCCAATCGGCCAGCGTCGGGTCTGACAGCCGCGCAAGGCTGACCACGGCAGATTGTGCGACATGGCCGTTGCCGGGCAGATTGTCGCAAGACATCACGGTAAAGGGCTGGATTCCTGCCGCACGGCGCAGCTTTAGCGCGGCGATGATCGCGCCAAAAGCCGTGCGATGCGGGTTTGCGGCATCGGCAATGATCTCGGGGTCGGTGGGGTCAAAGGCACCTGTGGCGGGGTCGATGAAATAGCCGCCCTCGGTCACTGTCAGCGACACAATGCGGATTTCAGGCCGCGCCATCGCCGCGATCAGCGCGGCATTGTCGTCTTGCACTGGCACAAAGTCGATCATCGCGCCAATGCGCCGCGCCGATTTGCCTGCGGGATCAAGTTCGATCACCGTGGACAGACAGTCTTGCGCGATCAGCGCCTCGCGCATGGCGGCGTCGCCTGCGCGCACGCCTGCGCCGATAATCGCCCAATCCTGCGCCAGACCCATCGCAAACAGATCGTCCAGATAGACCGCCATATGTGCGCGATGAAAGTTGCCCAAGCCGATATGCACGATGCCCGCTGTCAGCCCGCTGCGGTCATAGCGGGGCAGGGCCATGGTTTGTGAAGCTTTATTCATAGTCATGCCATCCAATTCCCACCATCGACACCAAAGCATTGCGCGACGATGTATTCTGCCTCGGGGGTCGCAAGGAAAACCGCCATTCCGGTCAGATCGCCTGCGCGACCCATCCGGCCAAAGGGCACCGCCTCGCCGACCAGTTTCTTTTTCTCACCGGCTTTGCGGTTTTCATATTTGGCGAAAAACGCATCGACCCCGTCCCAATGATCGCCATCCACCACACCGGGCGCGATCGCATTGACGTTGATGCCGTGGCGGATCAGATCCAGCCCCGCCGATTGCGTAAACGAGATCACCGCCGCCTTGCTTGCGCAGTAAACGCCAACCAGCGCCTCGCCGCGCCTGCCGGCTTGGCTGGCCATATTGATGATCTTGCCGCCCTGACCGCGTGCCACCATATGGCGGGCGGCGGCTTGGGTGCAAAAGATCGTGCCGGCCAGATTGACAGCGAACAAACGGTCATAATCGGCGCGGGTGATCTCGGCAATGGGCGCGGCCGAAAACAGCGCCGCGTTGTTGATCAAGATATCCAACTGCCCCATCTGGGCAATCGCCGCGTCAAAACCGGCGTCGATCGAGGCCTGTGCGGTGACATCCATCTGAATGCCAATCGCCTGCGGGCCAAGCTCGGCCGCTGCTTTTGCCACCGCCTCGGCGTTGATATCGGCAAGGGCGACCCGCGCGCCTTCGGCAATATAGGCCCGCGCAAATTCAAGACCGATGCCGCGCGCAGCCCCGGTGATCAGCGCTGTTTTGCCAGCAAGTCTCATACCAAGGCCTTTCCGTCGGGGCCAAAGCGGTGCAGTTTGGCCATCATCGGGGCAAGACCGATCTTATCGCCATGCCGCAGGGTCAGATCACCGTCGGCGCGCAGGGTGATCGGGTCCATGCCTTCGACCGCGATCTTCAAAAACGTGTCAGAGCCAAGCCGTTCGGCCAGACCAACCACGCCTTGCCACGGCCCCTCTGGATCAATCAGCAGATGCTCGGGGCGAATGCCAATGGTGGTGGCGTTATGCTTGGCGGCTTCGGGGCCGGTGATCAGGTTCATCTTGGGCGAGCCGATAAAGCCCGCAACAAAGACGTTGGCGGGGGAGTGATAAAGCTCCATCGGGCTGCCGACCTGTTCGATCCGGCCCGCTTGCAGCACCACGATCTTATCGGCCATGGTCATCGCCTCGACCTGATCATGGGTCACATAGATCATCGTGGTTTTCAGCGTCTGATGCAGTTCCGAGATTTCTTGCCGCATGTTGACCCGCAGGGCTGCGTCAAGGTTCGACAGCGGTTCGTCGAACAAAAACGCCGAAGGTTCGCGCACAATCGCCCGACCAATCGCCACGCGCTGGCGCTGCCCGCCCGAAAGCTGCCCGGGTTTTCGGTCCAGATAGTCTGTCAGGTTCAGCACCTTGGCCGCATTGGCCACGCGCGCTTCGGCCTCGGCCGGATCCATCCCCGCCATTTTCAGCGGGAACATGATGTTTTTGCGCACGCTCATATGCGGATAAAGCGCATAGGATTGAAACACCATCGCAAGGCCGCGCTTGGCGGGCGGCAGGTCAGTGGCGTCTTTGCCGTCGATCTGAATGCTGCCCGAGGTGGTATCCTCTAGCCCTGCAATCAGCCGCAGCAAAGTGGATTTGCCACAGCCCGAAGGCCCGACAAAGACCACGAATTCGCCGTCGTTGATTTCCAGATCGATCGAAGGGATCACATCGACGTCGCCGAAGGATTTATGAACGGAATTTAGGGTTATCTTGCCCATTTTGACCTCACTTCACCGCGCCGAAGGTCAAGCCCCGGACGAGTTGTTTCTGGCTGAACCAGCCAAGGATTAGGATAGGAGCGATGGCCATCGTGCTGGCCGCGGAAAGCTTGGCGTAAAACAGCCCCTCGGGTGAGGAATAGCTGGCGATGAACTGTGTCAGCGGTGCCGCCTTGGATGTGGTCAGTTGCAGCGTCCAGAACGCCTCGTTCCAAGCAAGGATGATGTTCAAAAGCATGGTCGAAGCGATGCCCGGCACAGCCATTGGCGTCAGGATATACAGGATTTCCGAGCGTAGATTTGCGCCATCCATCCGTGCGGCTTCCAGAATTTCGCCAGGGATTTCCTTGAAGTAGGTATAAAGCATCCAGATCACGATCGGCAGATTGATCAGCGTCATCACGATGACAAGCCCTGTGCGGGTGTCCAGCAAATGCAGGTCGCGAAAGATCAGATACATCGGCACCAAAACCCCCACAGCGGGCATCATCTTGGTCGACAGCATCCACATCAACAGATCCTTGGTGCGCTTGCCCGGCACAAAGGCCATGGCCCAAGCCGCAGGGATCGCAATCGCCAGCGCCAGCAGCGTCGAGCCAACCGAAAGCACCACCGAGTTCAGGAAAAACCGCGTATAGTTAGAGCGCGTCTGCACCTCGCCGTAGCTTTCCAGACCCCAAGGGGCGGCCAGCATCTGAAACGGTGATTTGATCGCATCGGCTTCGGATTTAAAGCTCATCAAAAAGATCCACAGGATCGGAAAGAAGATCAAAAACCCGATGGTCCAAGCCAAGATGGTCATCGCCAGCTTGCGATTTGTAGTGATTTTGCGCGCCATGGCTCAGGCCTCCAGGTTCTTGCCAATCATCCGCATCAGGAAGAAGGCAACGATGTTTGCGAGGATGACGGCAATGATGCCACCAGCGGAGCCGCCGCCTACGTCATAGCTGAGCAAGGATTGCGCATAGACAAGGTAGGTCAGGTTGGTGGTTGCTGTGCCCGGTCCACCATTGGTGGTGACAAGGATTTCAGCAAAGACCGACAGCAGAAAAATGGTTTGAATAAGGATCACCACAGTGATCGCACGCGTCAGATGCGGCAGCGTCAGATAGCGAAACCGCGCCAGAACCGAAGCGCCATCCATCTCGGCGGCCTCTTGTTGCTCGCGGTCCAGGCTTTGCAGGGCCGTCAGCAGGATCAGCGTTGAAAACGGCAGCCAAGCCCAAGCCACAATGCCGATGATCGACAACAGCGGCGATTGCGCCAGAAAATCATAGGGCGTCCAGCCAAGCGCCTTGGCGATATGGGCGAACATGCCGTTGACGGGGTTCATGAACATATTCTTCCACACCAGCGCCGAAACCGTGGGCATGACGAAGAAGGGTGCGATCACCATGATGCGGACAATGCCTTGACCCCACATCGGTTGATCCAGCAGCAGCGCCAGCGCAATGCCACCAAAAATCGTAATCGTCAGCACGCCCAGCACCAGCGCGATGGTGTTCCAAAGTGCGGTCCAAAACGCGGCATTGGTCAGGAAATAGTAGTAGTTATCGAAACCTGCAAAGCTCTCCATCCCGGGGTTCAGCAGGTTATAGCGCAGGAACGAGAAGTAGATCGTCATCCCCAGCGGCACGATCATCCACAGCAAAAGCAGGATAACGGCGGGTGAAACCATCAGGCGCGCAGCGGTGCGGGAATGGGCGGTGGCCATCGGGGGCTCCTTCGGGCAGAGGCGCTTGGGCATAAAAGGGGTGCGGGGCCGCCTTGGGAGGTTCGGCCCCGCAGATCAGCAGGCTTACTTGATGTAGCCAGCTTTGGTCATTTCAGTCTTGGCCAACTCTTGGCTTGCCGCCAAAGCGTCGTCCAGCGAGGTCGTGCCAGCAAGTGCTGCCGAGAACTGCTGGCCGGTTGCCGTTGCCATGCCCTGGAATTCAGGGATAGCGACAAACTGCACGCCGACATAAGGCACCGGATCCACGGTTGGGTTGGTTGGATCAGCCGAGTTGATGCTGTCCAGCGTCATCTTGGCGAAAGGCACCTTTTGATACTCGGGGTTCTCGTAAAGCGAGGTCCGGGTTCCTGGTGGCACGTTTGCCCAGCCCTCTTTCGAGGCGACAAGCTGGGTATACTCTTTCGAGGTTGCCCAAGCGACAAAGGTCTTGGCCGCGTCTACTTTCTCGGTGCCAGCTGGAATCGCCAAGGACCAAGCCCAAAGCCAGTTGCTGCGCTTGCCCAGACCGTTGTCGGGTGCCAAAGCAAAGCCCATTTTATCCGCAACCTGGCTGTCTTTGCCGGTCACGAAAGAGGCCGCAACCGTGGCGTCGATCCACATGCCGCAATGGCCGGTCTGCATCAGCGAGAGGTTCTCGTTAAAGCCGTTGTTCGACGCACCTGGAGGGCCGTAGTTGTTCATCAGCTCGAGGTAATCGGTCAGCGTTGCTTTCCAAGCCGCGCCGTCGAACTGTGGGTTCCAGCTTTCGTCAAACCACTTGGCGCCATAAGAGTTCGACATGGCGGTCAAGAAGGCCATGTTCTCGCCCCAGCCGGCCTTGCCGCGCAGGCAGATGCCATACTGTTCTTTCGACTTGTCGGTCATCGCAGCCGCTGCGGCTTTGATGTCTGCCCAAGTTGGTGCGTCTGGCATGGTCATGCCAGCGGCTTCCATCAGGTCTTTGCGGTACATCACCATCGAGGATTCGCCGTAGAAAGGCGCTGCATAAAGCTCGCCATCAACGGTCAGACCGCCAGCGATTGCCGGCAGAAGGTCAGCTTTGTCCCATTCTGCGGGCAGATCATTCAGGCCAACCAGCCAGCCTTGCTTGCCCCAGATTGGAACCTCATAGGTGCCGATGGTCAGCACATCGAACTGGCCGCCTTTGGTGGCGATGTCTGTGGTGACTTTCTGGCGCAGAACGTTCTCTTCCAAGGTGACCCAATCGACTTTGATGTCGGGGTTCTTGGCGTAAAAGTCGTCCATCAGGCCTTGCATACGGATCATGTCGCCGTTGTTTACGGTTGCAACAGTGATCGTCGTTTCGGCTGCCGCAGCCCCCGCGAGGGTAAGCAGAGCCGTCGCGCCAAGCAGCGCGCGGAGCGTCTTATTCATGGTATTCCTCCCTAAGCAGCGAATGAGCAAATCATCGCTTAGTGGGTAATTGCTCACATCGGCATGTGATTCGTCAACCCCAGACTTTCGCTGCAGTTGCATCCTATGGAGGCGGTAAAAGCCCTACTTTAATGCCAGAATCGCGCGCGCCGTATCCTCGTCTGTGACAAGGCTGTTGACGATGCGACCTAGCAGGGCGGCATGAATGGCGCGCACCTTATTGGCCCCTGCGGCCACGGCGATCACCGGTTTGGATTGCCCTGCCTCGACCTGAACGCCGCCGACCAAAGCATTGCGCGGCGTGTCGATATAGCGGCCTTTGGCGTCATAGACCCAACTGCCAATTTCCCCAGCTGCGCCCAAAGCTTGCAGCTCGGCCAGCACCTCGGCCGAGACAAAGCCATCCATCGCAAGCGGCGCGTCCCGCCCCATTTGACCGACACCCACAAAGGTCACATCGGCGCGGCGGGCCAAGTCAAACACCGTCTGCACCGGACGCAGCCGCATAAAGAACGCCCGCTCTTCTGGCGTGTCAGAAATCACCGGAACCGGCATCGGATAATAGGGGGCCATCAGCTTTTCTGCGATGCGGCTAATCACATCAAATAAAGTGGCCGACCCATCTGGAGAAATATTACCAAGCAGGGAAACGATGCGATGTTGCGGCGCTTGTTCCGAAGGCGTGAACTGTTCTGCCATCGCCCGCAGCGCCCGACCCGTGCCAAAGGCGATCACTTGCGGGTCTGGCAGGCGCAAATAGCGCTCTAGCTCGGCCGCCGCGGCAGGCGCAATCGCGCGCGCGGCATCTGCGCCTGCGCCAATGCTGGGGGCGACACGGCAGCGCAATAGGCCAAAACGATCACAAAGCGCGCTTTCCAGATCAAAGCAGGCGCCGATCTTATGGTTCAGGCGCACATGGATCAGCCCCTCGGCCATCGCACGGCTGACAAGACGCTGGGCGCGTTGCCGCGAAATCCCCAGCTCGGAGGCGATTTGATCCTGCGTCATGCCGCCGACATAATAAAGCCAGCCCGCGCGGGCGGCGTCGTCGGTCAGGCTGGGTTCTGCGTCTGCTCGGCTCATTGGGGCACCTTCAATTCGGGCGCAATTTGGTAGAATTCTGCAAAGGATGCAAACCGCAAGTCGGGGCGGGCGTCTTCGGGTTCCTCGGGCAGATGGTTTTTCAGATGACTGCCGCCGGTAAAGCGCCAAACCGCCATGCCTGCCGCACGCGCCGCGCGAATGCCGGTCAGGCTGTCTTCAATCACCAAACAGCGGGCAGGATCCGCGCCCATTTGCGCCGCCGCGTGCAAGAACAGATCTGGCGCGGGCTTGCCCTTGGCCACCATGGTCGAGGTGAAAAGCCCGTCCCCCACCAAATGCCCCAGCCCGACCATCGCCAGCGATTTCGCCGCACGCATCGGGCTTGACGAGGTGGCAATGCAATAGGGCAGGCGCAGCGCTGCAATCACCTCGGCCACATGCGGCATCACTTGCAGCTCGGTCTCGAAGGTTTGCAGCAGCTTGGCGCGGTAGTTGGCCTCGAACTCGCTGGGCAGGGTCAAGTGAAACTCGCGCCGAATGGTTTCCATCACGGTTGGATAGCTGCGGCCCAGAAAGTGGCGCGCGACATAGGCAAGGTCGATCTCGACCCCCAGCTTGGCCAGCTCGGCGATCAGCATATTGGCCGAGATGATTTCAGAATCGATCAAGACTCCGTCGCAATCAAAGATCACCAGATCAAACATCAGAACAAAACCTTTAGCTGGGCAGTATCAATGCCGGGCACGATATGCCCCGCGGGTTTAAAGCTGGGCGTGTCTTCGCCCGCGACGATGGCATTGACCACCGATTCCTCGACCGCCTGCACCGCTGCCATATAAAGCGGATCTATCATCTCGCCATTGATCTCGGTCTTGGTCAGAACCGCGCCTGCGTGCTGCGGCATCGGGCCGGGGTTGGCGGTAGACAGCGCCAAAAAGATATCGCCCGAAGAATTGCCCCCCGCCGTGCCACCCCGGCCAATGCCGATGGCGGCGCGTTTGGCGACTTGGCGCAGCGACAGCCCCGACAGCGGCGCATCGGTGATCAGCACCACGATGATTGACCCCATTTCTTTCTGCGGCAGCTCGGGCAGGGGGTCTGTCAGCGGCATCAGCGCACCGATGGCGCGGCCCAAAATCTGAAAATCGGCGCGGCGGCCATGGTTGGCCTGCACCAAAGCGCCGATGGTATAGGTTTGATCCCCGATGACAAACCGGCGCGACGCGGTGCCGGTGCCCGCCTTGAACTGATAGGCGATCATGCCGGTGCCACCGCCCGCGGCCCCCTCGGCCACGGGGCCAAAGCTTGCCGCCTCTAGCGCTGCGATGGTATGCTCTGGGGTGACATGAAAGGCGTTGATGTCATTGAGCACGCCATCATAGGTTTCGGCCACCACGGGCATCGCCCAGCCATGTTCGGTGTCAAAAAACTGGGCATAATGGCGCAGCATCCATTTTGACGCCCCATGATGCACAGCCCCGACGCCATGGGTATTGGTGATGCAAATCGGCCCAATCATATAGCCCGCATCGTCGATCCAATGCGTGCCCGTCATCTCGCCATTGCCATTCAGCGCATAATGCCCCGCCCAAACTGGCACCGGCAGGCCTGCATCATCGCGTGGGCGAATGGCGGTGACGCCGGTGCAGATGCCGCGTGCCGGATCGCGCAACGTGGTCATGCCAACCCGCACGCCTGCCACATCGGTGATGGCGTTCAGCGGGCCGGTTTGCCCGGCGAAAGGCAGACCCAGATCGCGGGCGCGCGGTTTTGACATTAGGGCCTCCCTTGGCTTTGACGTATCAAGCACTTCGGGGCGGTTGGCCGCAAGGGCCTAGCCCGCGCAGCGCAGGGATTGCTGGGCACCCGCCAAGGCGCTGACCGCGTTAATGATGAAATCGGCTTTCTCATCCGGCATCAGCGCCGAGAAATTCAGCCGCGTAAAGCCGGGCTTGTTGGTCTCGTCACCCGACAGGATCGCCGCGCGCATTTGGTCCGAGCTGGCACGGTCGATGCCCAGCAGGCGGTGGCCATAGGGCCCTGCACAGGCGCAGCCGCCACGGGCTTGGATGCCATACTGATCGGACAGCGCGCGGGTAAAGACCTGCGGATCGACATAGCCTTGCGGCGCTTTGATCAGCAGCGAAAAGATCGGCAGGCGCGGCGCTGTGGTATGGCCCAGAATGGTGATTGCAGGCTGCGCCGCCCAAGCCGTGCGGGCGCGCTGCAGGTGGGTCGCGTGGCGCGCGTCGATATATTCCTGCCCGATGGCGTCTTTGACCATAAAGGCCAAGGCGGCACGAATGTCGCCGATGACATTGGGCGTGCCCGCCTCTTCGCGCGCCTCGACATCGGCGGCATAGTCATGCCCCCAAGGCGAGACAAAGCGCACCGTGCCGCCGCCGGGTTGGCTGGGCTTGGCGCGTGCAAGCGCCGATTTGCGCAGGATCAAGACGCCCGAAGCCGCAGGCCCGCCGATGAACTTATGTGCCGAAACCGCGACCACATCTTTGCGCGCATCGCCTGCGCCCATCGAGATCGCGATATAGGGGCCAGCGCCGGCATAATCCCAAACCGCCAGCGCGCCATGCGCCTTAAGCAGCCGCGTCACCGCATCGGTGTCGGTCAGAATGCCCGAAACGTTCGAGGCCGCCGAGAAACTGCCAATCGTCAGCGCGCCCTTGGGGGCCTGTTGCAGCGCAAGCACAAGCTCGGCCAGATCGGGGCCTCCGCTGGCGGCCTCGGCAATCTCGATCACCTCGGCGCCGCTTTCGCGCCAGGGCAGAATGTTGGAGTGATGCTCGTAGGGGCCAATAAACACCTGCACGGCGCGGCCTGCGGCAACCGCTTCGGGCAGGCCCAGCAAGGCCACCGTCCGGTTCAACCCCGAGGTCGCCCCCGACCCCGAAAAGATCGTGGCGCAATCCTCGCCCGCGCCACAAAGCCGCGCAATGCTTGCCCGCGCGGCCTCGCGCAGCTGCGTGATAGAGGCACCGCAAAACGACGCTTCGGAATGGCTGTTGGCATAAATCGGCAAGACCTCTTCCAGCACAAAATCCTCGACCATCCGCAGTGCGCGACCCGAGGCGACATAATCGGCATAAACCAATGTGCGCGTGCCATAAGGCGTGTCAAAGCGCCGGCCTTCGCCAATCGTGCCATCGCGCAGCCGCGTGATCAGATCGGGGGTGGTAAGGGATTTGGCGAAACGGGCAAGGGGATGGGTCATCTGCGGGCCTTTGATCGGGATAGGCTGATCGTATTGCGAAAGCTTTGGCGAATTTCCCCCTATTTTTCTCAAAATATACCCATATAACGGCTCATATGAACGAATATGGTGGAAATAATGGATCAAATTGATCGCAGCCTTCTGCGTGCCTTGCAGCGCGATGGGTCGCTGTCGCAGCGCGATCTGGCCGATCAGGTTGGCATGTCACAAAATGCCTGCGGGCGACGGCTAAAGGCCTTGCACGAGGCCGGGGTGATCAAGGGCTATACCATTCGGCTGGACGCAAAGGCGGTGGCGCTGGGCCTGACAGTTTTTGTGATGATCCGCACGCGTCATCATTCCAAGGTCTGGCTCGACAGCTTTCGCAAAGAAGTCTCGGCCATTCAAAATGTGGTGGATTTCTACCGTATCGCTGGGGATTACGACTATATGTTGAAGGTCATTGCCGAAGATATGAATGATTTCGACCGCGTCTATCAGCGCCTGATCGCGCGGTTGGATCTGGATGCGGTGACATCGCTGATCACGATGGAGCAGATTGCCGACAATCGCGATTGGCCGGTGTAAGCGCGCCTCGCTTTAGCGAATGACGCTGGCCTGACGGATGCTGTCGGTGATCTGGCCAAATTGGCTGGCCAGCGGGTTTGACTTGCGCCAGATCATGCCGATGGTGCGGCTGGGGCGCGGGGCGGCCAGCCTTGCGGTCGAAACCGGAGCTGATCGGGTTTCGATCGTCAGCGCCATCTCGGGGATCAGCGTCACGCCAATGCCTGCGCCCACCATCTGCACCAAGGTTGTCAGCGACGACCCCTCCATCAGATCGCGCGGCAGGCTGGCGGCGGTGTTGCAATAAGACAGGGCCTGGTCGCGAAAACAGTGCCCTTCTTCCAATAGCAAAAGCCGCATCGCGCGCAGGGTGTCGGGGCTTGGCACCGGGCGATCTGCATCGGCAAGCGCGCGCACCAGCACGAATTCTTCGTCAAACAGCCGTTCCTCGACAAGGCTGGGTTCAGAAATCGGCAGCGCCACAATCGCCATATCCAGACGCCCGGCAATCAGATCTTCGATCAGCCGCTGCGTGATCGCCTCGCGCGGGCGCAGGTCCAGCCCGGGGTAGCGCGCCATCAGGCTTTGCATCACATGCGGCAGGAAATAGGGCGCGATGGTCGGGATAACCCCCAAGCGCAGCCGCCCCACCAAAGGCCCCGAAGAGGCGCGCGCCAAATCGCCCAATTCATCCACCGCACGCAAAATATCGCGCACCCGCAGCGCAAAATCCTCGCCCAAGGCGGTCAGTCGGATCTGCCGCGCCCCGCGCTCGATCAGCGGCGCGCCCAAGAGCGCCTCTAGCTCTTTCATCTGAAGGGAAAGCGCAGGCTGCGAAATTGCGCAGACATCGGCCGCACGGCCAAAATGACCCTGCTGCGCCAAAGCCTCGAAATAGCGCAAATGCCGAATGGTGATCCCTATCATAAGCGCAGCATATCGCCGATATTAGAAAATGCAAATTTTCATTATCGACCAGAGCTGTTAGCCTGTGCAGGACGGCGGCTTTTGGCCGCTTGAAGTTTTCACAAAATCGGAGACGGCAATGGACGGAAACGATCGCGCTTCGGGCGGCAAATGCCCTGTGATGCATGGGGCCAATACGGTGACCAGTGCGTCAAACACCGCTTGGTGGCCAAAATCGCTGAACCTTGACATCTTGCACCAGCAAGACAGCAAGACCAATCCGATGGGCCCCGATTTCAACTATCGTGATGAGTTGAAAAAGCTGGATGTCGAGGCTTTGAAGGCCGACCTCAAGGCGCTGATGACCGAAAGCCAAGACTGGTGGCCGGCAGATTGGGGCCATTACGGCGGCTTGATGATCCGGATGGCGTGGCACTCGGCTGGATCCTATCGTTTGGCCGATGGTCGCGGTGGCGCGGGTAAGGGCAATCTGCGCTTCGCGCCGCTGAACTCTTGGCCAGACAACGTCAACCTTGATAAGGCGCGCCGCCTGTTGTGGCCGATCAAGCGGAAATATGGCAATAAAATCAGCTGGGCCGATCTGATGATCTTGGCGGGCAACATGGCTTACGAGTCGATGGGCCTCAAGATCTTTGGCTTTGGTTTTGGCCGCGAAGACATCTGGCACCCCGAAAAAGACACCTATTGGGGCGCTGAAAAAGAATGGCTGGCCCCCTCGGACAGCCGCTACGGCGATCTGGAAAATCCGGCCACCATGGAAAACCCGCTTGCCGCCGTGCAAATGGGCTTGATCTATGTGAATCCCGAAGGCGTGAACGGCAAATCCGATCCGATGAAAACCGCCGCCCAAGTGCGCGAAACCTTTGCGCGCATGGCGATGGATGACGAAGAAACCGTGGCGCTGACCGCAGGCGGTCATACCGTCGGCAAGGCGCATGGCAATGGCGATGCAAGCCTGATCGGTGCCGCCCCCGAAGCCGCCGCTTTGGAAGAGGCCGGCATGGGTTGGAGCAATCCAACCGGCAAAGGCAAGGGCCGCGACACCGTCAGCTCGGGCATCGAAGGCGCTTGGACCACGAACCCGACGCAATGGGACAACGGCTATTTCTATCTTTTGTTCACATACGACTGGGAACTGACCAAATCCCCCGCAGGTGCCAGCCAGTGGCAGCCGATCAACATCAAGGAAGAAGACAAGCCGGTTGACGTCGAAGACCCGTCGATCCGCCTGATGCCGATGATGACCGATGCCGATATGGCGATGAAGGTCGACCCGATCTATCGCGCGATTTCGGAAAAGTTCTACAAAGACCCCGCCTATTTCAGCGATGTCTTTGCACGGGCTTGGTTCAAACTGACCCACCGCGATATGGGGCCGCGCGCCAATTACATCGGGCCGGATGTGCCAAGCGAAGACCTGATCTGGCAAGATCCAATCCCCGCGGGCCGCACCGATTACGACGTGGCGGCGGTCAAAGCCAAGATTGCGGCGGTGGGGCTTTCGGTCTCGGATATGGTCAGCACGGCTTGGGATTCGGCGCGCACCTATCGCGGCTCGGATCAGCGCGGCGGTGCCAATGGCGCGCGCATTCGTCTGGCGCCGCAAAAGGATTGGGCGGGCAATGAACCCGCACGTCTGGCGCGGGTGCTGGCGGCTTTGGAGCCCATCGCAGCGGCCACCGGCGCAAGCCTTGCCGATGTGATCGTGCTTGCGGGCAATCTGGGGGTCGAGATGGCCGCCAAGGCAGCGGGTGCCACGATCACGGTGCCTTTCGCGCCCGGTCGCGGTGATGCCACGGCCGAGCAGACCGACGCGGATTCCTTTGATGTGCTGGAACCCTTGGCCGATGGCTATCGCAACTGGCTGAAGGCCGATTACGCCGTCAGCGCCGAAGAGCTGCTGCTGGATCGTACCCAGCTGATGGGCCTGACCGCGCATGAGATGACCGCGCTGATCGGCGGTATGCGGGTGATCGGCACCAACCACGGCGGCACCGCACATGGTGTCTTCACCAATCGGGCGGGCGCTTTGACCACCGATTTCTTCGTGGCCCTGACCGATATGACCTACACATGGCACGCCACCACCGATGGTCATTACGAGCTGCGCAACCGCGCGACCGGGGCGATGGAGTGGACGGCGACGCGGGCTGATCTGGTGTTTGGGTCAAACTCGATCCTGCGCGCCTATGTCGAGGTTTACGCCCAAGACGACGGCCAAGAAAAGTTCCTGCGCGATTTCGTCGCTGCATGGACCAAAGTGATGAACGCCGATCGTTTCGATCTGGTGTGATGATACCGCCTCTTCCCGCTTTGCGGGGAGAGGCAACATGCCCTTGGGCTATGGGGCAGGTTGAGTGGCGTCACAGGTTTGTAACACCTTTGGCGATGACCGGCAGATAGCTGCAATGATCGCCTTGGTTCGTTTGGTGCAGGGCTTAACTGGCGACGCCATTATGCTGCAGTTAAGAAAATTCATCAGGCATTTAGAGATGTCCGCAGATGCCGGACGCAAACTTTGTCGATTGGTACATCAAGCTATTTCTATGCTGCATGATAGAGCTTGCCCCGCGCATGCATTGGCCACGATCGCGCGCACGGTTCTTTGTCCGCCGATACTCACAGTTTCGGATAATTGGTCGGAGCGAGAGGATTCGAACCTCCGACCCCCTGCTCCCGAAGCAGGTGCGCTACCAGACTGCGCTACGCTCCGGCCATGGCCAAGGGTTAAAACTTTGGGATTTTGATTTCAAGAGGCGGCTGCGGCGCCTTGGGGCAATTTTTGCCTCAGGCGTCGCCGTCTTTGCCTGCCAGACCTTCGACCTTGGCGCGCATGCGTTTGCGGTCGAACAGCCGCATCCAGGTGCTGATCCGCGGCGTGGTGCCGCCGTCATAGCGCGAGCGGGTTTCCAGAACGGGGCGGTTTTTCGACAGGCCGGGGCGGTCTTCGCGCAGCACGATATAGACGCCTGCAAGGGTGATCACGGCGGCGCCGACGGCGGTCCATTGATCAATGCTTTCGTTGAAAAACAGCGCGCCAAACAGGATCGCCCAGATCATTTGCGAATATTGCATGGGGGCCACGATGATCGCAGGCGCATGGCGATAGGCCGCGATCATGAAAAGACCAGCCACCAGCCCCAGCAAGGACATCGCCGCCATCATGCCAAAATGCTCAATCGGAATAGGCACATAGACAAAGGGCAGCGCCACGGCCATCACCACAAAGTTCGCCACCATCGGATAGATCATCAGCACGATCGAACGTTCGGCATGGCCGATCTTGCGCACGATCACCGAAGTTGTCGCCCCAAGGAAAGCCGCCGCCAGCGCCGAAAGATGCCCCAGCCCCAAGGGCACTTGCCCCGGCCGCAGCACGATCATCACCCCGATCAAACCGACCAGAATAGCAAGCCCGCGATGGATGCCGATTTTCTCGCCAAGGATCGGAATCGCCAAAAGCGTGATCAGGATCGGCATGGCAAAGATAATCGCATAGCATTGCGCCAAGGGCAGCACGGAAAAGGCGTAAAATCCGGTGATGCCGTTCAGCACCGCCGCCAAGGTGCGCAGCGCGGTCCAATAGGGATGTTTCGGGATCAGGTTGCCGTCGCTGTTGTCGCTCATCAGCATGATCGTCACCAAGGGAAAGCCCAAAAGCCCGGTGAAAAAGATCAGCAGAAACGGGCTATAGCTTGCCCCCAGAAATTTGACCAAAGTGTCATTGCTGGCATAGACGGCAAAGGCCGCCAGCGAAAACAACGCGCCGCGCAGGTTTGAGGGGGCAACTTGCATAGGAGGATCCGCTTGGGCTGGGAGGAGACGCCCCACACCTCTTGCAATGCTGGGCAAAGATCAAGAGGCGCTTTGCCAAAACCGCAAAGGCTTGGTCGAAAACCAGGCCCTAAATGGCGCTGGTTTTCGACGATTTTTTGGCGTTACAGGCTTGCGTCCAAGGCGGCGATAATCGCGTCGCCCATCTGGCTGGTCGAAACCGGGGTGCCGCCTTCGGGGCCCATCAGATCGGCAGTGCGCACACCGTCTGCCAGCACTTTTTCAACGGCTTTTTCAACGCGGGTGGCCTCGTCCAGCAGGCTGAACGAATAGCGCAGCGCCATGGCAAAGGACAAAACGCAGGCGATCGGGTTGGCCTTGCCTTGGCCCGCGATGTCGGGGGCCGAACCGTGCACGGGCTCATAAAGCGCCTTTGGGCGGCCATTGGCCATGGGCAGACCAAGCGAGGCCGAAGGCAACATGCCCAGCGATCCGGTCAGCATCGCTGCCATATCCGACAGCAAATCGCCAAACAGGTTGTCGGTGACGATCACGTCAAACTGCTTGGGCCAGCGGCACAGCTGCATCGCGCCTGCGTCGGCATACATATGCGACAGCGCGACGTCAGGATATTCTTTGTCGTGGATTTCCTGCACGACTTCGCGCCACAGGATGCCCGATTCCATCACATTGGCCTTCTCCATCGAGCAGACCTTGTTGCCGCGCTTGCGTGCCAGCTCGAAGGCCGAACGCGCGACGCGGGCAATTTCGCTTTCCGTATAGCGCTGGGTGTTGACGCCGACGCGCTCGTTGCCTTCGGTGAAAATGCCGCGCGGCTCGCCGAAATAGATGCCCGAGGTCAGCTCGCGCACGATGACGATGTCCAGACCGGCAACCACGTCTTTTTTCAACGACGAGAAATCCGCCAGCGCGTCAAAGCATTGTGCAGGGCGCAGGTTGGAAAACAGATCCATTTCCTTGCGCAGGCGCAGCAGGCCGCGCTCTGGTTTCACCGAGAAATCCAGCACATCGTATTTCGGGCCGCCAACAGCGCCCAACAGAACCGCGTCAACGGCTTGGGCCTGCGCCATGGTCTCGTCGGTCAGCGGCGTGCCGTGGGCGTCATAGGAACAGCCGCCGACCAAACCTTCCGAGACGTCAAATGTGACGCCGCGCTTGGTGTCAAACCAAGTGATGATCTTTTTGACTTCGGCCATGACTTCGGGGCCGATGCCGTCGCCAGCGAGGATAAGAAGGGAAGGATTTGCCATTGTCGGCTCCAGGTTTAAAGGGTTGCACGTGGCCTAGCCAATGCCGGGCCAAGGGTCAAGCCGCGCGACGGCCCTCGCTTTGGCAAAAGCGGTGGGTTCTGCGGGGAAAATGAGAACAAAAGGTGATTTCTTTTGCCGCAAGCCGGTGTAAACTGCGGTATGATCAGCGATCTGAATCACTGCTTTCCGCTCCGGCGCGGGCGTGTCCACGAGGTCTTTGGCGCTGCGGCCTTTGGCTTTGCCGCCGTGGCCTGTGCGCAGGCGCGCGGTGATCTGTTGTGGATCACCGAAGGCTGGCGGGCCGAGCGGATCAACCCGCTGGGGTTGGCTGCGTTCTTTGACCCCTCGCGGTTGCTGATCGCCCAGACCAAGGATCAGACCGAGGTTTTGGCCGTGGCCGAAGAGGCGCTGCGCGATGGCTGTATCGGCTTTGTGGTGCTGTCGCTGACCCGGCCGCTGGATCTGCGCGAGGGGCGGCGTTTGCAGCTTGCCGCCGAAAAGGGGCGCGCCACGGGGCTGTGCCTGATCCCCGAAGGCATGGGCAGCAATGCCACGCAAAGCCGTTGGCAGGCCGTGCCGCTGCTGGGGGCGAATGCGGACTCGACTCTGATGCGGTGGCAAATTATTAAGAACAAAGAGGGAACAATAGGGGCTTGGAATGTTCGGTGGGATGCAGCGGCGCATCGTCTCGATGTGGTTTCCACGGTTGCCAAGCGACCGTGTTCTGCGCCTGCGCCCGCTTGACGCCGCCTTTGCGCTGACCCAGCGACAGGCCAATACCGACAGGCTTTATTGCGTCAATCTGCGCGCGCGGCGGTTGGGGCTGCATCCGGGGATGTCCTTTACCGATGCGCATGCGCTTTGCCCTGATCTGATCAGCCAGCCCGCAGACCCCCCTGCGGATGCGCGGTTTCTGGCGATGCTGCGGCGCTGGGCCACGCGCTATTGCCCTTGGGTCGGGGTCGAGGCTGGCGATGGGCTGGTGCTGGATATCACAGGATCGGCGCATCTTTTGGGCGGCGAGGCGGATCTGCTGGCCGATATGCGGGCGCGGTTGGCGCGGGCGGGCCTTGCGGTGCAGATCGGCCTTGCCGACACCCGAGGGGCGGCTTGGGCGCTGGCGCGGCATGGCGAAGGGGTGGCGCAGGCAGGGGCCGGGCTTGCGGCGATTGGCGGGCTGCCGGTTGCGGCGCTGCGGCTGGATCCGGCGCTGGTGGTTGGCCTGCAACGGCTGGGCCTGCGCCATATTGCCGATCTGGCGGCAGCGGCGCGTGCGCCCTTGGCGCGGCGCTTTGGGCCTGAACTGATGCTGCGGCTGGATCAGGCCTTGGGCGCGCAGCCCGAGCAAATCTCGCCCCAGCAAGAGCCGCCGCATTACGGCGTGCGGCTGACCCTGCCCGAGCCGATCGGCCTTGCCGCTGATGTGATGGCGGGCACGGCGCGGCTGCTGGATCAGCTTTGTGCCAAGCTGAAGGCGCAAGCGATGGGCGCGCGGGTGTTGCAGCTGACGCTGCGGCGGGTGGATCAGGCCAATCAGCAGGTCGATCTGCGGCTGGCCGGGCCCATGCGCGACCCTGCCCGCATTCTGCCGCTGTTTGCCCGCGGGATCGAGGCTGTGGATGCAGGCTTTGGCATTGATCAGCTGCGGCTTGAAGCGGTGCAGGTCGAAGCCTTGGCCGCCGAGCAAAGCAGCATCAGCCTGCATCTGCGCGCAGGCCATGTTGCGCCCCCGCGCAAGGATGGTTTGGAAGATCTGATCACCCGCATCGGCACCCGCATCGGGCTTGAGAATGTGCAGCGGTTTTTGCCCGCCGACAGCCATATTCCCGAACGCGCCTTTCTGATCGCACCTGCGGCCTATTGCCCACCCGAGGCCGGCTGGGTTGCGCTGCGCCCACGGCCCTTGGTGCTGTTTGCGCCCGAACCTATTCAGGCCAAAGGCCCGCAGCCGCCGCGCGCTTTTCGCTGGCGGCGGATGGCGCTGACCACGGCGCGCGCCACAGGACCGGAACGCATCGCGCCGGAATGGTGGTTGGATGATGAAAACTGGCGTCACGGCCTGCGCGACTATTGGCGGGTGGAAACCCACGAGGGGCGGCGGCTTTGGCTGTTTTACACGCCGCAAAACCCCAATTGGTGCGTGCAGGGGGAATTTGCATGACCCAAGCGCCGTCTTATGGCTATGCCGAGCTTTGCGTCACCTCGAATTTCACCTTTCTGACCGGGGCGTCGCACCCCGAAGAGCTGGTGGCGCGGGCGGCGGAACTGGGGCTAGAGGCGATTGCCATCACCGACCGCAATTCGCTGGCGGGGGTGGTGCGCGCCTATGCGGCGCTGAAAGAGCTGCGGCGGGTACGCGAAAAGGGCCTGCCGATCCGGTCGCAATCGCAGATCGACCCCACCTCGCGCATGGAAGTTGGCGCGCCGCAGAATATTGCGGTCGCCCCCATGGCCAAGCTGCCCCGGCTGATCGTCGGGGCGCGGTTGGTGCTGCAAGATTGCGCGGTGGAATGGCTGGCCCTGCCCACCGACCGCGCCGCCTATGAACGCCTGTCGCGGCTGCTGACCTTGGGCAAACGCCGCGCGCCAAAGGGCGAATGCCATCTGCTGCGCGCCGATCTGCTGGCGGGCTGTCGCGGCATGATCCTGATTGCCCTAGCCTGCGACCCTGCCACGGCCTTGCCCAGCCTTCAGGCGATGCAGCGCGCCTATCCGGGCTTTGTGTTTCTGGGGGCTGCGCCGCGCTATGACGGGTCTGATCAGGCTTGGTTTCAGACCTGCGCTGATCTGTCGTTGCGCGCCTCTGCGCCGATGGTGGCGGTGGGCGATGTGCTGATGCACCGCGCCCAGCGGCGGCAATTGGCGGATGTGCTGATCTGCATGCGGATGGGCTGCACCATTGACCAGATCGGCACGCGGGCGCTGCCCAATGCCGAACGGCGGCTGAAAGGGGCGGCCGATATGGCGCGGCTGCTGCGCAACCATCCGGCGGCCCTGCGCCGCACGCTGGACATCGCCGCGCGCTGCAGCTTTTGCCTAAGCGAGCTGAGCTATGAATACCCAGACGAGGTCTCGCGGCAGGCACCGCCACAGGCGCGGCTGGAACAGCTCACGCGCGCGGGCTTGCAGCGCCGCTGCCCAAAGGGCATCCCAGACCGCTATGCCCAGCTTGCCGACAAAGAACTGCGCATGGTCGGCGAGCTGGGCTTTGCCGCCTATTTCCTGACCGTGCATGACATCGTGCAGTATGCCCGCGGCATCGGGATTTTGTGCCAAGGCCGCGGCTCGGCGGCGAATTCGATCATTTGCTGGGCGCTGGGCATCACCGATGTCTCGCCCGATCAGATCGGCATGGTGTTTGAACGCTTTATCTCGAAATATCGCGGCGAGCCGCCCGATATTGACGTCGATTTCGAACACGAGCGCCGCGAAGAGGTGATCCAGTGGATCTATGAAAAATATGGCCGCGACCGTGCCGGCCTTTGCGCCACCGTGATCCATTTTCGCACCCGCGCGGCGATTCGCGAGGTGGGCAAGGTCATGGGCCTAAGTCAGGATGTGACGGCGGGGCTTTCTGGGCAAATCTGGGGGATGTCGGGCAAGCAGGTCGACCCCGCCCGCATTGCCGAGCTGGGGCTTGATCTGCGCAACCGCCGCCTGATGCAAACGATCCAGCTGATCGGCGAGATCATCGGCTTTCCGCGCCACCTAAGCCAGCATGTCGGCGGTTTCATCATCACCAAAGGCCGGCTGGACGCGCTTTGCCCGATTGAAAACGCCGCGATGGAAGACCGCACCGTGATCGAATGGGATAAGGACGATATCGACACTTTGGGCATTCTGAAGGTCGATATCCTCAGCCTTGGCATGCTGACCTGTCTGCGCAAGGCCTTTGATCTGATGCAGCAGCACCACGGCTATCGCCCGACCTTGGACAGCATTCCCCAAGAAGACCCTGCCACCTATGACATGCTCTGTGTGGCCGATGCGGTGGGGGTGTTTCAGGTCGAAAGCCGCGCACAGATGAACTTTCTGCCGCGCATGCTGCCGCGCACCTTTTATGATCTGGTGATCGAGGTCGCCATCGTCCGCCCCGGCCCGATTCAGGGTGGGATGGTGCCGCCCTATATCAAGCGCCGTCAGGGCTTGGAAAAGGTCAGCTTTCCGTCAAAGGCGCTGGAAGGCGTGCTGGGCAAAACGCTTGGGGTGCCCTTGTTTCAAGAACAGGCGATGCAGATCGCCGTGGTCGCGGCAGGCTTTACCGCCGAAGAGGCCGATCGTCTGCGCCGCTCGCTTGCCAGCTTTCGCAAGCTTGGCACCATTGGCGGCTTTCGCGATCAGTTCATCCAAGGCATGTTGACCAACGGCTATACCCCCGATTTTGCCGCCCGCTGCTTTGCTCAGATCGAAGGCTTTGCCGAATACGGCTTTCCCGAAAGCCATGCAGCGGCCTTTGCGATGCTGACCTATGTCTCGTCTTGGCTGAAATGCCATCATCCGGCGATCTTTGCCTGTGCTTTGCTGAATTCGCAGCCGATGGGGTTTTATGCACCGGCGCAAATCGTGCGCGATGCGCGCGAACATCAGGTCGAGGTGCGGCCGATCTGCGTGAACAACTCGGCTTGGGACAATCATCTGGAACGTCGCGGCGATGGCAGCTTGGCGATTCGGCTGGGGTTTCGCCAGATCAAGGGCTTTCGCGCCGAAGATGCGGGCTGGATCGTGGCGGCGCGGGGCAATGGCTATCCTGACCCCGAAAGCCTGTGGCTGCGGGCAGGGCTGGCGCCCAGCGTGTTGGAACGGCTGGCCGAGGCCGATGCCTTTGCCGATATGGGGCTGACGCGGCGCGATGCGCTTTGGGCGGTGCGCGCGATCCGCACGCCAGCGCCCTTGCCGCTGTTTGCCAATCCGCTGGACGGCGAGGGCATTGTGGAACCCGAGGTGATCTTGCCGCAGATGCATTTGGGCGAACAGGTGGTCGAGGACTATGTCTCGATGCGGCTTAGCCTGCGCGCGCATCCGATGGAGCTGCTGCGTGCCGGCATCCAAGGCCTGACCCCGCATTCAGAATTGGCCAATGGCCCGCCGCGCTTTGTTTCGGTTTGCGGGCTGGTGATCACGCGGCAAAGACCGGGCACGGCGTCGGGGGTGATCTTTTTGACGCTGGAAGATGAAACCGGTGTCAGCAATGTGGTGGTGTGGCCGCGGGTCTACGAGCGGTTTCGCCGCAGTGTGATGGGGGGGCGGTTGCTGCGCATCTCGGGGCGGCTCGAGCGCCAAGGCATCGTGGTGCATCTGATCGCCGATCAGATCGAGGATCTGTCGCAGCGTTTGTCCGAACTGGGGCATCCGATGCAAGAGGCCGTTGGAATCACCCAGCCACAGGCCGATGACGCGCCGCGCCCGCCACGCTATCCGCCCCGCGCCTATCACCCGCGCGATCAGGCCAAGCGCTTGTTTCCCAGCAGAGATTTCCACTGAAATGCAAAAAGCCCCCGTGAGGGGGCTTTTGCGTTCGCAAATGCAGTTGTGGTGAGCCGGACGGGATTCGAACCTGTGACCCGCTGATTAAAAGTCAGCTGCTCTACCAACTGAGCTACCGGCCCACAACTGAGGCGCTGATTATGAACTTCGGTCGGGGGGGTCAAGGGGCAAAACGCGAAGCTCTGGCAAAAACCTTTCATGGGGGCTATATGCGCGGCATGGAAAACGCAGCAAACCCAAGCCCTATTGGCTTCATGAAGATGCATGGAGCTGGAAATGATTTTATCATCATCGACTCGCGTGGACGAGATTCGGTGGTGACACAGGCGCTGGCCCGCGCTTTGGGCGACCGAAACCGCGGTGTGGGCTTTGATCAGCTTGCAGAGATTCGGGATTCGCAGCGTGGCGACTTTGCTTTGGACTTCTGGAACAGCGATGGCAGCCGGGCGGGGGCTTGCGGCAATGCCACCCGCTGCGTCTGCGATTTCGTGATGAAGGGCTTGGGGCGCGATCAAGTATCTTTGGTGACCGCGCGCGGCGATTTGCAGGCGCTGCGCCTGGCCGATGGTCGGGTTTCGGTGAATATGGGGCTGCCGCAGCGCGATTGGCACGAGGTGCCGCTGGCACGCGCGGTCGACACCCTGCATCTGCCGCTTGCAGGCGATCCGGTGGCGATTGGCATGGGCAACCCGCATGCGGTGTTCTTTGTGCCCGATGCCGAAGCCGTAGATCTGGCGCATCTGGGCCCCATGGTCGAACATGACCCGCTTTATCCCGAACGCACCAATGTTGAATTTGCCAGCCTGATCGGCCCTGACCATCTGCGCATGCGGGTTTGGGAGCGCGGCGCAGGCGTGACGCTTGCTTGCGGCTCTGGCACCTGTGCCACTGTGGTTGCAGCCCATCTGCGCGGCCTGACAGGGCGGCGGGTGATCGTCGATGTCGATGGCGGCGTGCTCGAGGTTGATTGGCGCGAGGATGGCGTCTGGCTGACCGGCCCTGTGGCCTATGTGTTTGACGGCGTGCTGACCTCTGCCTTTCTGGCCGCGCTATGACCGCGCCGATTTTTGCCACCCTTGGCTGCCGCCTGAACGCCTATGAAACCGAGGCGATGAAGGAACTTGCCGCCGCCGCTGGTGTGCAGGGGGCGGTGGTGGTCAACACCTGCGCCGTGACCGCCGAGGCCGTGCGCAAGGCCAAGCAGGAAATTCGCAAACTGGCCCGCGAAAACCCCGGCGCGCAGATCATCGTGACGGGCTGTGCCGCGCAAACCGAACCCGAAACCTTTGCCGCTATGGCCGAGGTGACCAAGGTTATCGGCAATACTGAAAAGATGCAGGCTGAAACCTGGAACGCCCTGCGCGTGCCCGATCTGATTGGGGCCACCGAAAAGGTGCAGGTCGATGACATCATGTCGGTGCGCGAAACCGCTGGCCATCTGATCGACGGCTTTGGCCGCCACCGCGCCTATGTGCAGGTGCAAAACGGCTGCGATCACCGCTGCACCTTTTGCATCATCCCCTTTGGTCGCGGCAATTCGCGCTCGGTTCCTGCGGGCGTGGTGGTCGAGCAGATCAAGCGGCTTGTCGACAAAGGCTTTCACGAGGTGGTGCTGACCGGCGTCGATCTCACCTCTTGGGGCGCGGATCTGCCCGCCTGCCCGCGGCTTGGCGATCTGGTGATGCGGATCCTGCGGCTGGTGCCCGATCTGGCGCGGCTGCGGATTTCGTCGATCGACAGCATCGAGGCAGACGAGGCGCTGATGGGCGCGATTGCCACCGAACCGCGTCTGATGCCGCATCTGCACCTGTCGTTGCAGGCGGGCGACGATATGATTCTGAAACGGATGAAGCGGCGGCATCTGCGCGACGACGCCATCCGCTTTTGCCAAGAGGCGCGGCGTCTGCGCCCTGATATGGTCTTTGGCGCCGATATCATCGCCGGATTCCCCACCGAAACCGAAGAGATGTTCGCCCAAAGCCTGAAGCTGGTCGAAGATTGCGATCTGACTTTTCTGCATGTGTTTCCCTTCAGCCCGCGCAAAGGCACCCCTGCCGCACGGATGCCGCAGCTAAAAGGCCCGCTGATCAAAGACCGCGCCGCACGGCTGCGGGCGGCGGGCGATGCGGCCTTGCTGCGGCATTTGTCAGCGCAACAGGGCGTTTCGCACCGGATCTTGCTGGAAAGTGCGCGCATGGGCCGGACCGAGCAGTTCACCGAAGTGCGCTTTGGCACCGACCAAGCCGAAGGCCAGATTGTGACGGCGGTGATCCAAGGCGCCGAGGCTGGGCGGCTTTTGGTGTGAGCCGCCGCCAGCCCGCCCGATGTTGCGGCGGATTGCATTTCTTCGGCCCTCAGACTATCTCAGAGATGACAGCAGCTACCGCAGAGTAAGTGATGAACTGGATTACCAACTACGTGCGCCCAACGATCAACTCGCTCTTCTCGCGCCGAGAAGTGCCGGAAAATCTTTGGACCAAATGCACGGAATGCGGCACCATGCTGTTTCACCGGGAACTGGCGGGCAATCTGAACGTTTGCACCAATTGCGATCACCATATGGCGATCACGCCGCGTGACCGTTTCACGGGCCTGTTTGATGGCGGCATTTTTGTTGAAATCAAAGTGCCGGAACCTGTCGCAGACCCGCTGCATTTTCGCGATCAAAAGAAATACCCTGACCGTCTGAAGGCCGCGCAAAAAGTAACGGGCGAGCGGGATGCGATGTTGCTGGCCGAAGGCGAGATTGGCCGCACGCCGGTTGTCGTCGCGGCGCAAGACTTTGCCTTTATGGGCGGGTCGATGTCGATGTATGTCGGCAATGCGATCATCGCAGGGGCGCAGCGCGCGATCGAGCTGAAACGCCCCTTTGTGCTGTTCTCGGCTGCCGGTGGCGCTCGCATGCAAGAAGGCATTCTTGGCCTGATGCAGATGCCGCGCACCACGGTGGCGGTGCAAATGCTGAAAGAAGCGGGCCTGCCCTATATCGTGGTGCTGACCCATCCGACCACAGGCGGCGTGACGGCCTCTTATGCGATGCTGGGCGATGTGCAGATTGCTGAACCCAATGCGCTGATCGGCTTTGCAGGCGCGCGGGTGATCGAACAAACCATCCGCGAAAAGCTGCCCGAAGGCTTTCAGCGCGCCGAATATCTGTTGGATCACGGCATGTTGGACCGCGTCACCCACCGCAAAGAGCTGCGCGGCGAGCTGATCACCATTCTGCGTCTGCTGACCCGGATGCCGCCTGCTGTGGCCGGTGAATTGCCCGCACCGGGCGAGCTGACCTCAGGAGAGCCTGCGTGACAGCCCTTGGGTCGGATGCCGTTCTTGAACGCATGATGACCCTGCATCCGAAGATCATTGATCTGACGATGCAGCGGGTCGAACGCCTTTTGGCAGCCTTGGGCCACCCCGAACGGGCCTTGCCGCCGGTGATCCATATTGCTGGCACCAATGGCAAAGGCAGCACCCAAGCGATGATCCGCGCCGGGCTAGAGGCTGGCGGGTCGCTGGTGCATGCCTATACCTCGCCGCATCTGGCGCGGTTTCACGAACGCATTCGGCTTGCGGGCGAGCTGATTTCCGAAGAGGCGCTGACGGCGCTGCTGGATGAATGCGTCAAGGCCAATGGGCCAGATGAGATCACCTTTTTCGAGATCACCACCTGCGCCGCCTTTCTGGCCTTTGCGCGGGTAAAGGCGGATTACACCCTGCTTGAAGTTGGGCTTGGCGGGCGGCTGGATGCGACCAATGTCGTCGATCATCCGATTCTGACAGTGATTACGCCGGTCTCGATTGACCATCAGCAGTATCTGGGCGACACGCTACCAGAAATTGCGGGCGAAAAAGCCGGTATTATCAAACGTTTGGTTCCCGTGGTCGTCGGCCCACAAGAACCCGAAGGCATGGATGTGATCGAAGCCCGCGCCCTGCGCCTTGGTGCGCCTGTGCTGGCTTACGGGCAGCAATGGTCGGTATCGGAAGAACGCGGTCGGCTGATTTATCAAGACGAAAACGGGTTGCTGGATCTGCCACTGCCCAATCTGCCCGGCCCGTTTCAGATCTTTAACGCAGGTGCTGCGATTGCGGCACTGCGGGCGCTGGGCAAAGATCAGGCGGCTTGCGAGGCGGCAGTGACCAGCGCTTTTTGGCCAGCCCGGATGCAGCGGCTGCGCTTTGGCCCCTTGGTCGAGGCCGCCCCCGAGGTCGAGCTTTGGCTGGACGGCGGCCATAATCCGGCAGGTGGCGCGGCTGTGGCGGACACTTTGGCGCGGATGCCTGCGCGTGAAACCCATCTGATCTGCGGCATGCTGAACACCAAGGATGTGCGCGGCTATATGCGCCCGCTTGCGCCGCATGTGACGCGGTTGCACGCGGTCTCGATCCCCGGTGAGAAAAATACCCTCCCCGCTGAAGCGACCTGCGAGGCCGCGACGGCGGTTGGCATCATTGCGGTCACGGCGGCTTCGGTGGCCGCGGCCTTGACGCAGATTGTTGCCGATTGCCCGAATGCGCGGGTGTTGATCTGCGGCTCGCTTTATCTGGCCGGTGGGGTGCTGCGCGAAAACGGCTAGGGCAGCATAAGGTCAACCCAGACCGGCCAGTGCCGCGAAGCTTGCGTCAGAACCGCGGCGAAAGGATCATCGGGCAGCGGGCGCATCACGCCTGCGGCGGTGACGGTCAGTTCGCGCGAGGGCAAAACCACCTCGACGCGCAGGCCTCCGGTATTTGGATAAAGTGCTGTGTCCAAAGCAGAATCGCCAAGATGCCCCATGTCTGGGCTTGCGTTCTGGCCGCGCGGCTCGGGGTCTTGCAGGAGCGGCAAGCGCAGCAGTGCTTGCATGGCATCGGGCAGGCCTTCACCATCGACAGGGTCCAGATTGCTTTGTCCAAGCAGCGCAAAGGGCGGTTCTGGCGGCGGAATTGGTAGCTGTCCGGTCAGCAGCCGCAGCCAAAAGGCGGTCTCGTCATGATTGCGCCGACCATTGCGGTCTTCGGGGCCATCAAACACCGGCGGCGTCGCATAATAGGCCAAAAGCCGCAATCGGCGGCCATCTGGCAGGATGATCGGTACCTCGTAATGCCCCGAAGTTGACAGCCGTTGCATAGCCGGCGTGCCGACAGGGGCCAGATTGTGCGGCAGATCCTGCCACAAAAAACCGCTGAAATCGCGTATCTGTGCGGTGTCAATCGGCAGGCGCGACAACACTGCCATGCCCGCCTGACCCGCAAAACGCCCATAAGCCATTGCATCGCGCGGCTCGCCAAAGCGGCCATTGCCGTCCAGATCCAGACCAGTCGCCACGCCTGTGTTTGGCCGCAACGCCAACAAATATGGATAGGGTGGTCCGGTGATTTTGGCCGCAAAACTGGCAAGTGTCTGACCACGCAGATCAAAATCAATACCTGTCAGCAAGATCACATCCGCGTTCAGCGTGGTCAAAACCTGTGCTGCGGCCAGTTGCGACGGATCGCTGCCGCGCATCAGCGCTTGCAGTGCCAAACCTGGCCCCTGAGCGGTTAGCTCGGCGTTATAGGTGGCCAGCCGCAAGGGCGCAGCCGGAGCAGCCCAAGCCCAGAGCCAGATCAGGCAGCTGCAAAGCGCTTGCCATCCTCGGCCAACCGATGAGCGGCGCGCGTTTCGCGGATCATATCGGCGACCCGTCCCATCGCGATACCGCGCATGAACAGGCTTGCAGGCAGAAAGGCCCATGCTGTCATCGTCCAGATCAAGGTTTGTGGTGAGGTTAGCACCAGCGGTTCCAACCCCGCCGAGCCAATCTTCACCACTGCTGGCGTCAAGAATGGCAGCAAAAACCCTAATGCGATGTTAATGCGGGCATCGCGTGTCAGCCGCGCCACCACATCGCCTCCCGCGCTTGGGTCGAATGTTGGCAGATTGATCCAGACATTGAAGGGCTGGTCGTGCCGCGGCCAGCGGCCAGCCTTTAGAAGAATCAGGAAAATAGAAAGTGAAATTAAAGAGATAAGATAGGACATCCCCGCCGCCGTGCGCAGTGCCGCAATCTGGTCTGCTGTTGCGTCATTGGCGATCATCAGCGTGGCAAGTCGCACAGGACTGTAAGGAAAATCCATCGCATTGCCGATCAGGCTGCCAATTGCATCGGCAAATTGGGTCAGCGATGAGGGAATCGCCGCACCGCGTGCGATCATCGACAGAAAGAAAATCGTCGCAAACAGCATCAGATAGCGCATTCGGTTGAATGGCGGTGCATCGCGAAATTCCACAAGGCTGGGATAGGTCGCATTGTATTCAACAAAGGTAAGGAGCCCCAAAAACAGCGCCACCAAGGAGACCATTTGTTTTGTGTCCGTTGTCACGCCGACCAACAAAACAGAGGGCATGACGACCAGCATCATTACCAAAATCATGCGAACAAGCGCACCTGTAAGTCGCGAAACCACCTGCCTGCTACCCTTTAACCGATCTTGCCTGGTACTTTGCCCGACAATGATCCTACCTAATTCCCGCACTTTGTGGCGGGCTGCCTCATTCTTGCCCAAATTGTGCCTACTTTCAGCCGTTTCGACAACCTTCCTTGTTACTCTGGCGGCAAACTGGGGCAATTCTGGGGTGAAGGTGTTGCAGGATTGAAGCAGGCTTTGGTTAATAAAAAGGCCGCCCAAGCGGGCGGCCCTAGATATTGTGTGTTGTGAACAGCTTAGGCCCAAGGGCGCTGGGCTTGGGCGCGTTGCTCGAATGAATCGATAGAGGCGGCTTTTTCCAGCGTCAGGCCGATATCGTCCAGCCCGTTCAGCAGGCAATGCTTGCGGTGGGCGTCGACATCAAACGGGAAAACCTGACCGTCCGAGGTGGTCACTGTCTGTTCGACCAGATCAATGGTTTGACGCGCATTGGCACCTTTGCGCGCGTCGGCCATCAGCGTGTCGACAACCTCCTGCGGCATCACGATCGGCAAAATACCGTTCTTAAAGCAGTTATTATAGAAGATATCGGCAAAAGAGGTGCTGATCACGCAGCGAATGCCGAAATCCAGCAGGGCCCAAGGTGCGTGTTCGCGCGACGAGCCGCAGCCAAAGTTTTCGCCCGCGATCAGGATCTCGGCGCTGCGATAGGCGGGCTGGTTCAGCACAAAATCGGCGATTTCGGCGCCGTCTTGGGTGTAGCGCATCTCGTCAAACAGGTTCACGCCAAGGCCCGTACGGGCGATGGTCTTCAGGAACTGCTTGGGGATGATCATGTCGGTGTCGATATTGACCAAGGGCATTGGCGCCGCGATTCCGGTCAGTTTGTTGAATTTTTCCATTTTGGTTTCCAATTCGTGTGCACAAGGCGCGGTTGAAAGAGCGATCTGGTGTATCCGTAGGGTTTCTGTAGTTTTTTCGAAGCTACAGAGGCTGGGCGGCAGCAGCACCACCGCCCAAAACCCGATGGATTAAACCGTCTCGGCCATCATCTCGCGCACGTCGGTCAGATGACCGGTGATTGCGGCAGCGGCTGCCATGGCGGGGGAAAGCAAATGCGTGCGCCCGCCCCGACCCTGACGGCCTTCAAAGTTGCGGTTCGAGGTGGCGGCACAGCGTTCACCCGGTGCAAGCTGATCGGGGTTCATCGCCAAGCACATCGAGCAGCCCGCCAGACGCCATTCGAAACCAGCGTCGATAAAGATCTGCGCCAGACCCTCTTCTTCGGCTTGCGCGCGCACGAGGCCCGAGCCAGGCACGACCATCGCGCGGATGCCGTCTTTTTTCTTCTTGCCCTTCAGGATGGCCGCGGCTGCGCGCAGATCCTCGATCCGGCCATTGGTGCAAGAGCCGATGAACACGGTGTCAATCGCGATTTCCGACAGCTTTTGACCGGGGATAAGACCCATATAGTCCAAGGCGCGCTGAACGGCTTCGACCTTGCCGCCGCTAAAGTCGGCAGGGTTTGGCACCACGGCCGTGATCGGCAGCACATCTTCGGGCGAGGTGCCCCAAGTGACCAAGGGCGCGATATCTTCGCCTTTTAGCGTGACGACCTTATCGAAATGCGCGCCCTCTTCGGTGAACAGAGTTTTCCAGTAGGAAACCGCAGCCTCCCAAGCAGCGCCCTTCGGCGCATGCGGGCGGCCCATGCAATAGGCAAAGGTTTTCTCGTCTGGCGCGATCAGGCCAGCGCGGGCGCCGCCTTCGATCGCCATGTTGCAGACGGTCATGCGGCCTTCCATCGACAGCTCGCGGATGGCTTGGCCGCAATATTCGATCACATAGCCGGTGCCGCCTGCGGTGCCGGTTTCGCCGATCACCGCCATGGTGATGTCTTTTGCCGTCACTCCGGGGCGCAACGAGCCGGTGATTTCGACCTTCATGTTCTTACCCTTGCGCTGGATCAGCGTTTGGGTGGCCAGCACATGTTCGACTTCCGAGGTGCCAATGCCATGCGCAAGGCTGCCAAAGGCGCCATGGGTGGCGGTGTGGCTGTCGCCGCAGACCACGGTCATGCCGGGCAGGGTCCAGCCCTGTTCTGGGCCGACGATATGCACGATGCCTTGGCGCACGTCCGACACTGGGTAGTAGTGAATGCCGAAATCCTTGGCGTTGGTGTCCAAAGCGGCCACCTGCACCCGGCTGTCTTCGGTCATGGTCGCGGCATTGGCGCGGTCCAGCGTGGTGGGCACGTTGTGATCGGGCACGGCAATGGTTTTTTCTGGTGCGCGCACTTTGCGCCCCGTCATCCGCAGGCCTTCAAAGGCTTGTGGGCTGGTGACTTCATGCACCAGATGGCGGTCGATATACAAAAGGCAGGTGCCGTCTTCGGCCTCATGCACAACGTGATCGTCCCAGATTTTGTCGTAAAGCGTGCGAGCGGTCATGGCTCATCCTCGAGGTTTGGAAAGGGGGAATGCGAAATCGAAGCGCTTTGCGCGCATGCCGGCTTTAGCCCTGCGCTAGAATGGCGCGGGTTGCTCCGTAGAATCGCCAAGGCAGGCGATCATGGTCAGCAATGTTAAAGAAGCGGTTCATGCCAGCGATATACGCAGAATTCCCCTTGCAAGCAAGAGAAGAGCAGGGCGGCGGCCAGCTCTGGCCGCCTGCGCCATGCAGATTGTGCGCTTAAAGATGCGTGAACTTGCCGCGTGCGACGTCACGCTCGCGCTGTTCAAGGTCGTACATGCTGACAGAGGCGTTCAGATAGGCCAGCTCTAGATCCCGACGACTTAGGCGGCGGGGAAACAGATTGCGGAAAATGGTCATGTTAGATACTCCATTATTCCTCCCTGCCGATAATATGCTGCATTGCAGCGTGAATTGCTACCGACGATGTCGAGAGGCTGGGTTGCGTCTGGCGCATGGCGGAGATTTTTGGATTGTTAAGTTTTCTGCGCCAGACTGGTCGCACGATGCGAAACAGGGGGGCGCAGTGATCGTCTTGCACGGAACAGAGCCGGCCTTCGGTCTGCCGCAGGCCAGCCCTTTTGCGATGAAGGTCGAGGTGTTGCTGAAATTGTCAGGCTTGCCTTACGCATTGGTTCAGGCCGATATGCGCGGCGCACCGCGGGGTAAAATTCCGTGGATCGTCGATGAGGGGCGGGTGATTTCTGACAGTCGGTTGATTCAGGCCTATCTTGAAACAAACTACACCATTGATTTTACGAATGATTATTCAGGGCGCGCCTTGGCCTATGGGCTGGCGATCGAGCGGATGTTGGAAGATCATCTCTATCCGATCTTGATCGAACAGCGCTGGGCAAGCGTCGAGGATCTGAGCCTCGACACCTCGCAGGGGTTCGACCGCGCACCTGCGATGCAACGGCTGTGGTTGCAGATCCGCGCAGGGTGGCGGGCGCGGCGGCTGATCGGCTTGCTGGGGCTGGATCGTTTGACGTCGGCGGAAAAATACGCACTGGTCTGCAAAGCGTTGGATGCGCTTGAAACCGCGATCACCGGTCAGCTTTATATGCTTGGCGGGCGGGTTTGCGGGGTTGATGCCACGGCTTATGCGTTTTTGGCAGCACTGGCAGCACCGCAGTTTCGGTCGAGCTATGGCGCCTATTTGCGCAAACAGGTCGAACTTTCGGCCTATCTGGCACGGATGCAGGCCGAGTTTTATCCTGATTTTGCGGGCTAGCGGCGCAAGTCTGCTTGCGGCTGCGGCGCTATTAGCCCTTGTCTTCGCCGCCGCAGCACCGTATGCGCGCGGCTTGGCTGGCGTTGAGATTATCGCTCGACAGTGCTAGGCTGAACCACGCCCGACGCCGGGGCTGTATCGGCGCGCTAATTGGAGGACTTTGTCCTGTCGCATTCTGATCCCACCACCGGCTTGCCGGTTGGCCCCCGCACCACCCGCACGGCTATGGCCGATGATTACTCCTCTGAAGAGATGTTGGCGGCTGTTCTGGCTTCGGTTGACGATGATAAGGCCGAAGAAATCGTGCAGATCGACCTGCGTGGCCGGTCTGACGTAGCTGACTATATGGTCATCTGCTCGGGCCGCTCGTCGCGTCAGGTTGCCTCGATTTCCGAGAAACTGGCCGACCGCATCAAAGAAACCTTCCGCTTTACCCCCAAGATGGAGGGCAAAGAGACCGGCGATTGGGTTCTGATCGACGCGGGCGATGTGGTTGTGCATGTGTTCCGCCCCGAAGTGCGCGAGTTCTATCAGCTTGAAAAGATGTGGCTTCCAGGAAGCGCGCATCGCGGAGCCTAAGGCTTGCGGCTGCATATCTGTGCTGTGGGGCGGCTGCGGGCTGGCCCCGAGCGCGATCTGACCGACGATTACTACACCCGATTCGATCGCACCGGCCGGCCCTTGGGCTTGGGGCCGGTGTCCGAGCTTGAGGTCGAGGATAAAAAGAACCTTGGCATGGGCGCAGAGGCCTTGTTGCTGGACCGCGCGATCCCTTCGGGCGCGCTGATTGCCACGCTGGATGAACGCGGGCGGGTGCTGAGCAGCCCCGAATTTGCCGAGCAGCTGGCGCGCTGGCGCGATGGCGGGCGGCAGGATGTGGCCTTTGTGATTGGCGGCGCGGATGGCATTGACCCAAGCTTGCGGGCGCGGGCGGATTTTTCGCTGAGTTTTGGCAAGATGGTCTGGCCGCATATGTTGGTGCGGGTGATGCTGGCCGAACAGATTTACCGCGCGGCGACGATTCTGGGCGGTGGGCCCTATCACCGTGCCTAAGTTGACCTGGGGCGAGGGCGTGAGGCTGCCGCAGGCGGTTGCCGATCTGGCCTTTCAGATCAAGGCGCTGTTGCCTGCCAGCCTTGGCGATATTGCTGCGGCCTCGGGCCAAAGTCTGGCGGAAACCGGTGCCAGTTTTCGCATTTTGCGCGACGATCAGTATCGGTTTCAGGCGGTGCAAACCCAGCCGCTTTACCAAGGTCTGGTGCAGATCGCCTTGGCGCAGGGGCCGGGGTTTCAGGTTTGTGCGGTGATTTTGCTGGCCGATCTGGTGCAGCGCGACAGTGCCGATCCCGCACTGGCGGGGCTTTGGCCAAGGCTGCAAGCGCGGCTGCAAGACCAGCCCGCCGTTTTGCGGGCGGCCTTGGCAAATGGGCTGCGCCAAGCCGTGGCGGCGGGGTTGATTGCCTTGCCAGAGCCGCTGCTGCCTGCGCTTTGCCTGACGCGGGAGGCCAAGGAGATTACGCCCGCTTTGCTGCGCGTCGCCCGCGCGATGCGGCATCACGAGATTTACGCGGTTTGCGCCGCTGGGCCGGATTTGCAGGCCAGCCATGCCGCGCTGATCGCCTCGATCACCGAACAGGACGGAATTTTGCGGCCCCAAGCCCGCGGCGTGGTTTGGCAGGCGGCACGCCAGCCAGATGCGCTGGGCTTTGCGAGCTGCACCGCGCTTTTGGCGCTGAACGCCTTGCAAGGGGCGGTGCCGCCCGCAGATTTTGCCGGACTTTGGGCCGATTTTGCAGCCGAAACGCTGGCACTGCCGCCGTCGAAACGCGACCCTATTTGTGCCGCCTTGCGCTTGCTTTACGAACAAGAGGCGGGGTTTGCCCCTGCAAGTGGCAGCTTTGCACTGCCCGTGGTCGAAGAACTGGACTAAGCCCTGCGCAATGCGTTGCCCTGACCCCGCCGCAGCGCTAGAAGGGCGGCAGACTTTGGAAAGGTGCCACAATGACCCGCAAGCCCGTTGTTTTGTGTATTCTGGATGGCTGGGGGATCAATGCAGACCCCGTCGCAAGCGCCCCCGCGCAGGCGCATGTGCCGAATTTCAACAAAATTTGGGCGGATTGCCCGCATGCGACGCTGACGACCTTTGGGCCGGAGGTGGGCTTGCCAACCGGGCAGATGGGCAATTCCGAGGTGGGCCATACCAATATCGGCGCGGGCCGTGTGGTGGCGATGGATCTGGGCGCGATTGATCTGGCGATTGAAGACGGCTCTTTTGCCAGCAATGAAAGCCTTTTGGCCTTTGTTGCCAAGATGCAGGCCAGCGGTGGCACGGCGCATCTGATGGGCGTGGTGTCAGACGGTGGGGTGCATGGCCATCTGAGCCATGTGATTGCGGCCTGTGCGGCGATCACAGCACTTGGGGTGCCGGTGGCGCTGCATGCGATCACCGATGGGCGCGACGTTGCCCCCAGTTCGGCGGCCGAGTTTATCGACACGCTGATGGTGCAACTGCCTGCGGGGGCCAAGGTCGCTACGGTGATCGGGCGCTATTGGGCGATGGACCGCGACAATCGCTGGGAACGGGTAAGCCGCGCTTACGCCGCGATTGTGCAGGCCAAGGGCGAAGCTGCGGCCACGCCTGCGGCAGCGGTGGCGGCATCTTATGCCAAGGGCGAGACGGATGAGTTTTTGGCGCCAAGCGTGATTGGCGATTATGCAGGCGCAGGGGATGGCGACGGGTTTTTCTGTCTGAACTTCCGCTCGGACCGCGCGCGCGAGATTCTGGCGGCACTGGCCGCGCCGGATTTCGATGGCTTTGTGACCGGGCAGCGCCCGGTTTGGGCGGCATTGCTGGGCATGGTGGAATATTCGGCCTCGCATAATGGCTATATGCAGACCGCCTATCCCAAGCGCAGCATTGCCAACACTTTGGGCGAATGGGTTGCAAAACAGGGCCTGTCGCAGTTCCGCCTTGCCGAGACCGAGAAATATCCGCATGTGACGTTTTTTCTGAACGGGGGCCGCGAGGTGCCTTTCGAGCGTGAAGAGCGCGCGATGCCGAAATCGCCCAAGGTGGCGACCTATGATCTGCAACCCGAGATGTCTTCGGTGGAAGTCGCCGATCATCTGGTGGCCGCAATCGAGACAGGCTTTGATCTGATCGTGGTGAATTTCGCCAATCCCGATATGGTGGGGCATACTGGCAGCCTGCCTGCGGCGATCAAGGCTTGCGAAGCGGTGGATGTGGGGCTTGGCCGCGCGCTGGTGGCTTTGCAGGCCAAGGGCGGCGCGATGATCGTCACCGCCGATCACGGCAATTGCGAGACCATGGTGGATCCGGTGTCTGGCGGGCCGCATACCTCGCATACAACCAATCCGGTGCCGGTGATCTTGGTTGGCGGGCCTGAAGGGGCCAGCCTGCGCGCTGGGGGTAAGCTGGCTGATCTGGCGCCGACGCTTTTGGCGCTGATGGGGCTGCCGCAGCCGGTTGAGATGACCGGACGGAACCTTTTGCTGCCATGATCCGCAAGGCCGCGCTTGCGCTGATGCTGATGGCCTCGCAGGCTTGGGCGGGGGTTGCCGAAGATGCGGTGACGGCCTCGCGTGATTTGCAAGCGGCGGTGGCCAATCTGCAAGCGGCGAATGCGGCCAAGGACCGTGTCGCTGCGCTGACCCGCACCATTCGCGCCTATGAGGCAGGCTTGGCCGCATTGCGCCAAGCGCTGCGGCAGGTCGATCTGCGTCAAGAGCAATTGAGCTTGGAGTTTCAGACCAAGCGCGACCGCATTGCGCAGCTGCTGGGGGTGCTAAGCCGGATTGATGCCGATCCGGGCCCGCTGTTGCTGCTGCATCCGCAAGGGCCTTTGGGCACGGTGCGCTCGGGGATGATGCTGGCCGATGTCACGCCTGCCTTGCAATCAGAAGTGGCCGTGCTGAAGGGCAAGTTGGAAGAATTGACCCAGATGCGTGCCCTGCAACGTTCGGCCGGAGAGACGCTGGGCACGGGGCTGACGGCGGCACAGACCGCGCGCTCGGATCTGTCGCAGGCGATGTCCGAGCGCAGGCCTTTGCCGCAACGCTTTACCGAAGACCCCGCCGTGCTGCTGGGGCTTTTGCTGAGTGTGGATACGTTAGACTCCTTTGCCGCTGGGCTTGCTTTGGACGATTCTGGTGAAAGCCGCTTTTTCGACGCCAAGGGCAAGCTGGATCTGCCGGTCTTGGGCAAGCTGCTGCTGCACCCCGGCGAGACCGATGCGCGCGGGGTGACACGGGTGGGGATGACCCTTGCGACACGGGCGGCAGCTTTGGTGACCAGCCCTTGGCCCGCGACGATCCGCTATCGAGGGCCCTTGCTTGACTACGGAAATGTGATGATTCTTGAACCCGGCGATGGCTATCTTTTGATCATGGCTGGGTTAGGTCAGGTCTATGGCGAGGTCGGCGAGGTGGTTGCCAAGGGCGCGGCATTGGGGTTGATGGGCGGATCAGAGACGGGCAGCGCCGATCTTCTGGCCGTGCAGCAAGAAGGTGCTGGCGGTCGCGAGACGGAAACGCTTTACTTGGAATTGAGGCAAGGCTCGACGCCAGTGGACCCAATGGCTTGGTTCGCGGCGACAGCATCGGCAAAGGAATAGGACGATCAGATGAAAAAGATGGTTATTGCAGCGCTTTGTGGCACTTTGGCCGGCGCGGTTCTGACGACGCAAGTTGCAGGCCCGATGATTGCGCAAGATGCGACGAAAAATGCCAAGGTCTACGAACAGCTTGATCTGTTTGGCGATGTGTTCGAGCGTATTCGCGCGCAATATGTTGAGGATGTTGACAGCAAAAAGCTGGTCGAGGCCGCGATCAATGGCATGTTGACCTCGCTTGACCCGCATTCCAGCTATATGGATTCAAAGGCCTTTGCCGATATGACCACGCAAACGCGTGGCGAATTTGGCGGGCTTGGCATCGAGGTGACCCAGCAAGACGGCTATATCAAAGTGGTCTCGCCGATGGATGGCACCCCTGCTGATGCGGCGGGTATCAAATCGGGCGATTTTATCACCGCGGTGGATGGCGAAAACGTACAGGGTCTGACGCTTGATCAAGCTGTTGATAAAATGCGTGGCCCGATCGGCTCGGAAATCGTGATCACCGTGGTGCGTGAGGGCGTGACAGAACCGTTTGACGTCTCGATCATTCGTGACACCATCAAGCTGGTTGCGGTGAAAAGCCGTCTGGTGGGCAGCACTGGCATTTTGCGGATCACCACGTTTAACGACCAGACCTATCCTGGCGTGCAAGACGGCATCAAAAAGCTGATCAAAGAAGCCGGTGGCATGGAGAAAATCAACGGCTTTGTGATTGATCTGCGCAACAATCCGGGTGGTTTGCTGAAGCAAGCGATCCTGACCTCGGATGCCTTCTTGAACGAGGGCGAGATCGTCTCGACCCGTGGCCGCAATGCTCAAGACAGCGCCCGCGAGAATGCAACGCCGGGCGATTTGGCCGAGGGCAAGCCGATTGTCGTGCTGATCAACGGTGGTTCGGCTTCGGCCTCGGAAATCGTTTCGGGCGCGCTGCAAGATCACCGTCGTGCGATTGTGGTGGGCACCAAAAGCTTTGGCAAAGGCTCGGTGCAAACGCTGATCCCGCTGAAGGGGGATGGCGCGATGCGTTTGACCACCGCGCGCTATTACACCCCGTCGGGCCGCTCGATCCAGTCTTTGGGTGTGATGCCCGATATCGTGGTGAACCAGCCTGTGGTGGACCCGAATGCGCAAGGCACCGAGGCCGCAGCGGCGGATAAGGAAAGCAAGCAGCGTACCGAGGCGTCTTTGCGCGGCGCGATCAGCAATGATTCGATGAGCGAAGACGAGAAGAAGCAGTTGGAAGAAGACCGCGCGCGCACCGAAGAGGCCGCAAAACTGCGCGACGAGGATTATCAGCTTGCCTATGCCATCGACATCCTGCGGGGTCTGTCGGCGGTTGCTCCGAAACAATAACGAAAGGGGGCTGCGCCTTGGTGGCGTGGCCCATCCATTATGGTTGATCACACAGAGCTGCCCTATCGTCCTTGTGTCGGCATTATGCTGATCAATGCCGAGGGGCGTATCTTTGCCGGACAGCGGTTGGACAGCACGGTCGAGGCCTGGCAGATGCCGCAGGGCGGCATTGACGAGGGCGAAAAGCCGCGTGCGGCAGCGCTGCGCGAGCTGTGGGAAGAAACCGGTGTCACCGAAGATCTGGTCGAGGCTTTGGACAAGACCAAGGATTGGGTCACCTATGATCTGCCGCCCGATCTGTTGGGCAAGGTTTGGGGCGGTAAATATCGCGGGCAAAAGCAAAAGTGGTTTCTATACCGCTTTATCGGCCGCGATGCGCAGGTCAATATCGCCACCATTCACCCCGAGTTTGGCGCTTGGCGCTGGATCGAGGCAGAGGAGATGATCGGCTCGATCGTGCCGTTTAAACGCGCGGTCTACGAGGCGGTGGTGGCGCAGTTTCGCGCGCATTTGGCCTGATCACTGAAACAGCCGCAGCAGCATCGGCGCGATGATCGCGGTGAGCACGGCGTTCAGCCCCATGCCAAGGCCTGCAAAAGCGCCTGCGGTGGGGTGGACCTGAAAGGCGCGCGCGGTGCCGATGCCATGTGCTGCGACGCCGGTGGCAAAGCCGCGGGCGCGCCAATCTTTGATCCGCAGCAGGTTCAGCAGCGGGGTTGCGACCACGGCGCCGGTGATGCCTGTCAGGATCACCATGACGGCCGTCAGCGTCGGCGAGCCGCCAATCGCCTGCGAGATGCCGATGGCCACAGGGGCGGTGGTGGATTTTGGCGCAAGCGAGGCAAGGATTTCGCCCGAGATGCCAAAGCTGCGGGCGATGGCAAGGGCGCTGGCAATCGCGGTGACAGATCCTGCCAGCAGGGCCGCCAGCAGCGGCAGCGCGGCTTTGCGCACCCTTGGCAGGTTGTCCCAAAGCGGCAGCGCAAGGCAGACCGTGGCGGGGCCAAGCAGAAAATGCACGAACTGCGCGCCTTCAAAATAGGTGGCATAGGGGGTGGCGGTGGCTTTCAGCATCACCGCCAAGATCGCCACCGCGACCAGCACCGGATTGACGATGGGGCGGCGGTTGGCCGCACGAAAGCAGGCATCGCCAATCGCATAGGCGGCAAGGGTGGCGGTGAGCCACAGCAGCGGGCCGCGCGACAGATAGCTCCAGATATCGGTGAAATCAGTCATCTTTGTTGCCCGTGACACGCGCGACGGCGGCGAAGGTCAATGCCCCCACCGCGATGGCCGCGATGGTGGAGCCTGCAATCGCCAGCGCAATCGCCAGCCCTTGATCGCCAAAAGCGCCAAAGTGGCCGACCACCCCCACCCCCGCAGGCACGAACAAAAGCGACATATGGCCCAGAATGCCTTGTGCCACAGGCCGCAGGATTGCGGCGGCGGCGGGCAGAAATTGCAGCAGCATAACCATGGCGATCATGCCGACCACGGGGCCGGGGATTGGCAGCGCCAGCCAATGCGAGGCAGCCTCGCCGAACAATTGGCAGGCCAGAATGACAAGGAGGGCGTGGATCATTGGGGGGCCTTAGGTGGGGGTGCTGGCGGGGTGACTGTGCGGGGTGCTGTGCCTGCGGTCAATGGCTTTGCCTGCGAGGCTGCGGCGTGGATATTTGGACCAAGATGAAAGGCTGGGCGCGCGAAACCTCAATATCTTGGGGATAAGCGGGGGATTTTTGCCAGATTATGCGGTGGTGCGTTGACAGAGGGGGGAATGCTGCGAAAATTGGCAGCGATATGTCAGCAAAGGCCCGCCCCATTGCGTTTTAACAAACTGCGGTTGAATGGATTTAAAAGCTTTGTGGATCCCACTGATCTGGTGATCCATGACGGGCTGACCGGTGTGGTTGGGCCGAATGGCTGTGGCAAATCCAATCTGCTGGAGGCCTTGCGTTGGGTGATGGGGGAAAACCGCCCCTCGGCGATGCGGGGCGGCGGGATGGAGGATGTGATCTTTAACGGCTCGGGGGCGCGGGGGGCGCGCAACTTTGCCGAAGTGGCCTTGGTGATGGACAATTCCGAGCGGCTGGCGCCTTCGGGGTTTAACGATGCCGATGTGATCGAGATCGTGCGGCGGATCACGCGGGATGCGGGCTCGGCCTATAAGTTGAACACCAAGGATGTGCGGGCGCGCGATGTGCAGATGCTGTTTGCCGATGCCTCGACCGGATCGCATTCGCCGGCTTTGGTGCGGCAGGGGCAGATTTCGGAGTTGATCAACGCCAAGCCAAAAGCCCGGCGGCGGATTTTGGAAGAGGCGGCGGGGATCTCGGGGCTTTATGCGCGCCGGCATGAGGCAGAGTTGAAGCTGAACGGTGCCGAGCAGAATCTGTTGCGGGTGGATGATGTGCTGGAAAGCCTGGCGCAGCAATTGTCGGTGCTGACGCGGCAGGCCAAGCAGGCGGCGCGCTATCGCGAGATTGGCGAAGAGTTGCGCCGTGCTGAGGGGCAGCTGTTGTATCGCCGCTGGCGCGAGGCCGAGATTGCGCGTGCCGAGGCCGATGCGGTGTTGCGCCAGCGGCTGAGTTTTGCCGCTCAGGCTGAAGCCGCCGCGCGCTTGGCAGCCCAGCAGCGCGAAACCGCCGAGGAGGCGATGCCGCCTTTGCGCGAGCAAGAGGCGATTGCGGCGGCGATTTTGCAGCGCCTGAGCGTGCAGCGCGATCAGCTTGCCGATGAAGAGGCGCGGGCGCGGGCGGCGATTGAGACGCTGCGGGCGCGGTTGCAGCAGTTGGAGCGGGACGGCGAGCGCGAGGCGGGGCTGAACCGCGACGCAGGTGAGGTGATCGCGCGGCTGGAGTGGGAGATCGAGCAGCTGTTGCGTGCGCATGAGGGCCATGAGGACAAGCTTGCCGAGGCCTCTGATCTGGCGCGCGAGGCCTCGGCGGCGCTGAGCGAGCGGGAAAATCTGCTGTCTCAGGCCACCGAAGACGCGGCGCGTTTGGCGGCTCGGCATCAATCGGTGCAGCGGTTGTTGGCCGACAGCCGTGCCGTGGTGCAAAAGGCCGAGACCGAAGCCGCACGGGCAGAGCAGGCGGTTTTGGCGGCCACGCAGGCCTTGGCCGAGGCAAGCGAGGGCTTTGCGGCGGCTGGCGAGGCGCAGGATGTGGCGGCAGCCGAGGCCGAGGCCGCAGAAGCGGCGCTTTTGGCCACCGAGGCTGCGCGGGCCGAGGCGCAGGGGCGCGAGGCCAGTGCGCGGGCGGCGAAATCCGAGGCGGAGGGCGAAGCCGCAGCGCTGCGCGCCGAGGTGGCGGCACTGACAAAGCTGGTGCAGCGCGAGGCGCAATCGGGGCATCAATTGCTGGATCTGTTGCAGGTTGAGGCGGGCTTTGAGGCGGCGATTGGGGCGGCCTTGGCCGATGATCTGCGGGCGCCGGAAGTTGCGGGCGATCGGCCTTCGGGTTGGGTGGTGCTGGCGGGCTATGACGAAGTGCAAGAGTTGCCAGCGGGGGTGCAGCCCTTGTCGGCGCATGTCAAAGCGCCTGCGGTTTTGGCGCGACGGATGGCGCAAATTGGGTTGGTCGAGCGCGCGGCGGGGGCGGCTTTGCAGGTGGCTTTGCGCCCCGGGCAGCGGCTTGTCAGTCTGCAGGGCGATCTGTGGCGCTGGGATGGTTTTCGGGCGGGGGCCGAGGATGCGCCTTCGGCTGCGGCGGCGCGGTTGCAACAGCTGAACCGGCTGACCGCCTTGAAGCGCGATTTGGAAGAGGTGGCGGCGCGGGCCGAAGGGGCTGCGCAGGCGCATGCGGCCTTGCAGTCGCGCTTGGCCGAACTGGCCCAAGCCGATCAGCGGGCGCGCGATCAGCGGCGCGGTGCAGATGCGCGGGTGGCTGAGGCGGCGCGGATGGCGGCACGGGCCGAGGCCGACAGCTCTATCGCGGCGGGCCGGTTGGAGGCCGCGAAGCATGCCGTGGCGCGCTATCTCTCTGAGACCGAAGAGGCGCGCGAAAGGCTGGAAGAGGCGGTTGCATCGGCCGAAGATTTGCCCGACCTTGACGCGGCCCGCGCGGCATTAGAGCAATCAAAGCAAAGCGTTGAGGTAGCCCGCATCGCGATGATGTCGCGCCGGTCAAGCTATGACGAGCTGCGCCGCGAGGGCGAGGCGCGGGTGCGGCGGCGGCAGGATGCCAGCAAAGAACTGCTGAGTTGGAAAGAGCGCTTGGACTCGGCTGGCCGGCGGATGGCAGAGCTGGGCACGCGGCGGAGCGAGACCGAGGAAGATCTGGTCGAGGCCCTGGCTGCCCCCGAAGAGATCGCCATCAAGCGCGAGGATCTGAGCGAGGCGATCAGCGCGGCCGAAGCGCGGCGTGCGGTGGCGGCGGATGCTTTGTCGGTGGCAGAGACCGGCCTGCGCGCCGCGCGCGACACCGAGCGCGAGGGCGAGCGTTTGGCCGGCGAGGCGCGCGAGGCGCGTGCAGCGGCGCAAGCCCGCACCGAGGCCGCGCGCGAGGTGGTTGCTTTGGCCGCAGCCCGGATCAGCGACGAGGCGGGCGGCACGCCGGATCAGTTGCTGGACACGCTGAAGCTTGACCCCGACCGCATGCCCGATGCCGAGGCTTTGGACATTGATGTGCAGCGGTTGAAGCGCCAGCGCGAGTCTTTGGGGGCGGTGAACCTGCGTGCCGAAGAAGACGCCACGGCGGTTTCAGAGGAATATGACGCGCTGGCGCAGGAAAAGATTGATCTGGAAGAGGCGATCAAAAAGCTGCGCTCGGGCATCGCCGGGCTGAACCGCGAGGGGCGCGAGCGGTTGCTGACGGCCTTTGAGCAAGTGAACGCCAATTTCGCGACGCTGTTCACCCATCTGTTCAACGGCGGCGAGGCGCGGCTGGTTTTGGTGGAATCGGACGACCCGCTGGAGGCGGGGCTAGAGATTATGTGCCAACCGCCGGGCAAAAAGCTGGCGACGCTCAGCCTGTTGTCGGGGGGCGAGCAGACTTTGACCGCACTTGCGCTGATTTTCGGGGTGTTTTTGGCCAATCCGGCGCCGATCTGTGTGCTGGACGAGGTGGACGCGCCCTTGGATGACGCTAACGTCACGCGGTTCTGTGATCTGCTGGACGAGATGACCCGCCGCACCGACACACGGTTTTTGATCATCACCCACCACGCGGTGACGATGGCGCGGATGGATCGGCTGTTTGGCGTGACCATGGCCGAACAGGGGGTCAGCCAGCTTGTCTCGGTCGATCTGAAGCGGGCCGAGGCTTTGGTGGCGTGATGCAGGCGGCATTGGTTTTGGCAGGTTTTGCGGGCGTCGAAGCGATTGGCGGCACGATCTATGCCCGCTCGCGGCCCGAGTTGCCGGAGTTCACGGCGGTGGAAGGGCCTGAGGGCTGGGCTTTGGCCTTTGCTTGGCCGCTGCGGGCGACGTCTGTGCAGATCGCGGCGTGGAATGCGCTTTATCCGCAGGTGGTGATGGATCTTTATCTGGGCGAGACGCGGATCAGAACCCATGCAAGCGCGGAAAATCTGGCAGCTTGGGCGGGGTGGATCGACCTGATGGTGGCCAAATGCACCGACTGGCGGCGCGCAACGCGGCAACAAGACGAAGGCATGTGATCAGCGCAGCACCTGCAAGCGGTCGCCCAGCCTGATTTCGCCGTCTTGCGCCACCGCGCAAAGCACGCCGCGCAGGCGCAGCTTTGGCTGGCTTTCGACCCAGCGCAGCGCTGCCTCGCCGTAGCGTGCTTTCCATTTGACGCAGCCAAGATTTGGCACCTCGGACACCCGCAACAGACCTGTGCCTGCGCGAATAAGCGTGCCAATCGGCAGGTTTGCGATGCTGGTATCAAGATCGGCAATGATCGGATCGCCCGGATGCGGCGTGGTCTTGCGGTCGCGCCAGACCAGATCGAACACCCGCAGCGGCAGGATCGAGACCTGAATGCCGCGATGCGGCAGCCCCGCCGCGTCGCGCAGCCAAGGCAGGCTTTGCCAGCGATCGCCCGCAATGCCGTCGCTGACGCTAAAGCGCAGGCTTTGCATGGTTTGGCGCTGGTTCAGCGCAGGGCGCAGGCAAAGATCGGCGACAGTGGCATCGGTTTTGGGCGCTGCCAGAACATGCGGCAAAGCCGCGTCCAATTCGGCGCGGCTGATAGGTGATTGGTCCAAATCTTGCCTCCTGCTGCGAATCATCTTGCAACTGTGCGGGCAAACTGTGGCCCGGCATAGGGTTGTCATCGCCAATCTTGCCGCAAGAAGGTGCGAAAATCACAAGAATGCGCGATATATAGGCAACAGATGAATGGCATTTTTGCCGCGACAGTCGGTATAGCAGAAAATTAACGAATCTGGATGCAGACTAACCCTCAGGAGTGGAGGGGCTAAGATGTTGGAGTTTCTGCCAAAAGAGGTGCGCGAGGGTTTGGACGCCGCGCGCAAGAAGAATTTCGCCCGCAAATCGCGGCTGCGGGTGCAGCTGGGCGAGGCTGTCTTTCCGATCACAGGCATGTGGCATGACGGCTTTTCGCTGGATGCCAGCCTGACGCCCAATCTGCGCGGCTTGGTCGATATCTACGACGGCGCGCGGCATATTTTCCAATGCCTGATCGTGGCCTCCAAGGCCGAAAATGGCGATCTGATTTGCGAATTCAAACGCTCGACGGCGGTGCAATCCAGCCCTGCGCTGGATTACTACCGCGAAGAAAGCACGCCCGTGGCCTATCTGCCCAAGGCCTAAGCCTATTGCAGGTCGGCGAAAGCCGCCTGCAAGCGTGCAACCGCCTCGATCACCAAAGACCGCGGCGTTGCCAAGTTAAAGCGCAAGAAACTTTCGCCCCCCGCGCCGAAAGACACGCCGTGGTTGGCGGCAATCTTGGCCACCTTTTGCACCCGGTCAATAAATTCGGCCTGCGTCATGCCTGTGCCCGAAAAATCGACCCAAGCCAGATAGGTCGCTTCCAGCGGCATCGAGCGGATACCGGGAATGCGGGCGATGCCCTCATCAAAAATCCGTGCGTTTTCAGACAGATAGCCGGTCAGCGCATCGACCCAAGCCGCGCCTTCGGCGGAATAGGCGGCGGTGGCCATAAACAGGCCAAAGGAATTCGGCGAGATCCCCATCGCATTCATCCGCGCCGCAAATTTGGCGCGCAAGGCGGGGTCTGCGATGATGACATTGCCCGAATGCGCGCCTGCAATGTTAAAGGTCTTGGTCGTCGCCGTCATCATCACCAGACGATCGGCAATGCCCTCGATCAGCGCCATAGCGGTGTGCTTGACCTCGCCCAAAACCAGATCGTGGTGAATTTCATCCGAGACCAGCACCAGATCGTGGCGCTTGGCGAAATCGGCGACGCCTTGCAATTCTGCACGGGTCCAGACGCGGCCACCGGGATTGTGCGGCGAGCACAGGATCAGCAGCTTTTCCGCCCCGGTCATCTGCGCGTCCCAAGCGTCAAAGTCCATCTCGTAGCGGCCGGCGTTGTCGCGCAGCTTGCATTCCACCACCTCGCGGCCAGCGGCCTTAATCACGCGGGCAAAGGCGTGATAGACCGGCGTCATCAGCACAACCCCGTCGCCAACAGCGGTAAAGGCATCGACACACATCGCGGTGCCATGCACCAAACCATGGGTGGTGAAAATCTGATCGCGCTCGACCGTCCAGTTGTGGCGGGTCTGCATCCACCAGCGGATGGCGTCCAGATAGCTCGCGTCATCGCCGTAATAGCCGTAGATGCCATGCGCAAGCATGCCCTCTAGCGCGCGCTGCACACAGGCTGGCGGGCGAAAATCCATATCGGCCACCCACATCGAAATGCCTTCTGCCGCGGGCACGCCGAACATCGGCTCCATCGCGTCCCATTTCACCGAATGAGTGCCAAGACGATTGATGCGGGTGTCAAAATCCATCGGGGTGCTGCCTGTGCTAAGGGTTTGGCGGTATCATTGCAGCAAACTCTTGCACGTTGAAGCCCCAAGACGTAAATCGATCAGATGATCCGCGATATTCTGATCCACCCCGATCCGCGCCTGAAAAAGCCTTGCGAGCCCATCGCAGAGGTTTCGGCAGAGCTTACCCAACTGGCAGCCGATATGCTGGAAACCATGTATGACGCGCCGGGCATTGGTCTTGCGGCGCCTCAGATTGGTGTGATGCGGCGGATGATCGTGATGGATTGCATGAAAGATGCGCCGCCCGAGCCGATGGTTTTGCTGAACCCCGAGGTGATTTGGTCGTGCGAAGACCTGTCGACCTATGAAGAAGGCTGCCTGTCGATCCCCGATCAATACGCCGATGTCAAACGTCCGGCCTCGGTCAAGGTGCGCTGGATGGATCTGAGCGGCGAAATCCAAGAGCGGCAGTTCGACGGGCTTTGGGCGACCTGCGTGCAGCACGAGATTGACCATCTGAACGGCAAGCTGTTCATTGATTATCTGGGCCCGCTGAAGCGGCAGATGATCACGCGCAAGATGGAAAAGCTAAAGCGTGAAAAGGCGCGGGGCTGATGGCCGCGCGGCTTTGCCTGCCCTATCCGAACGTTTGTTTGAAAACCCCTGCCGCGACGGTCGAGGCGATCAGTGATGCGCATCGCGCGATCTGGGCCGATATGGTCGATACCATGGACGCGATGCCCGGCTATGGACTGGCGGCGGTGCAAATCGGCGTGCCGCTGCGGCTTGCGGTTGTCGATTGCTCTGACGAACGCGGGCAGGCGGTTTTGATGGCCAACCCCGAAGTGCTGCATGCCTCGGGGCAGTTTCGCGAACACGAAGAGGCCTCGCCCAATTTGGTTGGCGTCTCGGCGGTGATCCGGCGGCCGCGCGCGGTGACGGTGCGGTTTATGAATGCCGAGGGTCAGATCGAGGAGCGGGATTTCGTCAACCTTTGGGCGACCTCGGTTCAGCATCAGATCGACCATTTGGCGGGCAAGATGTATTTTGATCACCTCTCGCCGCTTAAGCGTAAGATGTTGCTGGCCCGTGCGGATAAGCTACGGAAAAAGCAATGAAAATTATCTTTATGGGCACGCCCGACTTTTCGGTTCCGGTGCTGGAGGCCTTGGCGCAGCAGCATGAAATCGTCGCGGTCTATTGCCAGCCGCCGCGCCCAGCCGGGCGTGGCAAGGCCGATCGCGCAAGCCCGGTGCAAGCGCGGGCCGAGGCTTTGGGCCTGCCTGTGCGCCACCCGATTTCGCTGCGCGATCCGGCGGCGCAGGCCGAATTTGCCGGCTTTGGCGCCGATATTGCCGTGGTTGTCGCCTATGGTTTGATCCTGCCGCAAGCGGTTTTGGACGCGCCGCGCTTGGGCTGTTTGAACATCCACGCCTCGCTTTTGCCGCGCTGGCGTGGGGCTGCGCCGATCCATCGCGCGATTATGGCCGGGGATGCCGAGACCGGCATTTGCATCATGCAGATGGAGGCGGGGCTGGACACGGGGCCGGTTTTACTGCGCCAAAGCACGCCGATTGCACAGGCCGAGACCACGGCAGAGCTGCATGATCGGCTGTCTGCACTGGGGGCCGCGCTGATTTGCACGGCGCTGGCGGCTTTGCCGCTGCCGGCTGTCGCCCAAAGTGAACAAGGCGTCACATATGCCGCCAAGATTGATAAATCCGAAGCGCGGATTGATTGGTCGCGCCCTGCCATCGAGGTTGATCGTCAAATTCGCGGCCTGTCGCCCTTTCCGGGGGCCTGGTGCGAGGTGGCGGGCGAGCGGGTGAAACTGCTGCGCTCTGTCCTAAGCGATGGGCAAGCCGAGGCGGGGCAGGTTTTGTCTGGCTTTACAATTGCTTGTGGTGAAGGTGCGGTTCAGATCACCTTGGCGCAGCGCGAAGGCAAGCGGCCGATGGCTGCTGCCGAGGTGTTAAAGGGCCTGCGTCTGCCGCCGCGGCTGATCTGACCTTACATTCGCGGTTTCGCACCCCATATTAAGGGCAATCTTCAGGAGATTTCCCATGATTATGCTGATTATTATTGGAATTGCAGCTGGATTTTTGGCTACGCGGGTGATGAAGGTTCAGGCTGACCTGCCAACCACCATTGTTATTGGCATCGGTGGCGCGCTTGCGGGCGGGTTTTTGCTGCGACTGCTTTTGGCTATGACCACTTTTGCCGCGGGGTTTATTGGCGCAGTTTTGGGGGCGGTTGCTTTGATTTGGCTTTATCAGAAATATATTGAACGTTAGTTAGGTTAGCTTCTTCACAGCCTCGCCCAGCCGGAAGCCTTTACCGCCCGCCCCATCCCAAAGCAAACGTCCCTGCCAGGCTGCAAAGGTGACAGAGGCTGCTTCCTTGGCCTTTGCGCCTGATCCCAGCTTCAGGGTTAGCCCTGCCTCGACCTGATTGCGCCAAGCTTTGGCGCGTGTGGCAAGTGCGGGATATCGCAGGCTTGCTGCGACCAAAGCAGGCGAGTCAATCGGCGCCGACAGGGCTTTTAGCATCGCTTGGACGCCGCGCCCCTTTGCGGTGGTGTCGGCAAAAGCTGTTGTGGTCTGCGCTTCCAGCTGGTCCCATGCCAAAGAGAGGGCCGCGTCAATCATGGCGGCGCAGCTGCCAAAGCGCTGCACCAAAGTTGGCGGTGCGAGCCGAGTTTTCTGAGCCACGGCAGAAAATGTGACAGATTTCTCGCCTTGGATCAGCAAGAGTTTGAGCGCAATCGCCAGAACTTCGGAATCGGGGATCAATTTCGTGCGTGCCATGCCCCAAGTCTGAATGAAGAGTCACAAAAAAGAAAGTATTTTTGCATAGCCGGTCATGAATGATCTGCGCGCAACAAGCCGCAACAGTTTTCGACGGCCCCCTTGCCGATGAAAATGACTACACGATAGGATAGGGGAAAGGGCGAAAACCAGGGGTAGGGTCCAAGGTGCAGGCGGAAAAACCACAAAACAGGGACAGTTCCGTGGCCTCAGACGAGCGGCCAAAGGGTGCCTCGGCGCTTTGGGGGAGCATTGGCTTTCCGCTGAAGCGACATCGCAGCCCGCATGGTCAGGTGACGGCCGTTTCTATGATGAAAGACGAAGGCCCCTATGTGATCGAATGGATCGCGCATCATCTTGCGATCGGTTTTACCGATCTGGTGGTCTATACGAACGATTGTTCGGATGGGACTGACAGCATGCTGATCCGGCTTGAGGAATTGGGCCTGTGCCACCACCGCCGCAACGATATTCCCGAGGGTATTCGGCCGCAGCCTTCGGCCCTGAATTATGCCCAGGCCGAGCCTGTTGTGCAGCAGTCTGACTGGGTGATGGTGTTTGACGCGGATGAGTTTGTCTCGATCCGCTATGGCGACGGTACGTTGGACGATATGCTGACTGCGACCAAGGCGCAGGGCGCGAATGGCGTTGTGATTACATGGCGGATCTTTGGGTCTGGCGGGGTGGTAGACTGGAGCCGCGCACCGGTCACGGAACAATATCTATGGGCCGCGCCGACCACTTGGAACAAGGGGTGGGGGGTAAAGACGCTTTTTGCCTTTGACGCGGCAAAGTGGAAATTGGGCATCCACCGGCCAAAGATTAAGGCGAAATGGGTTGAAACCGAATTTCCAGATCAGATCAAATGGCTGAATGGCTCGGGCCGCGAGATGGAGGATTATTTTAAATTCCGCGGCTGGCGTTCGATCACCCGCACGGTTGGATATGATTGGGTGCAGCTGAATCACTATGCGGTGAAATCGGTCGACAGCTATGCAATTCGCAAGATGCGCGGCAATGTGAACAATAAGAAGGATAAGTATAATTCTGACTATTGGTCATTGCAGGATCGCAACGAAGTGCGCGATGACACCATGCTGCGCTATACCGAGCGGCGCAATCAGATCATCGCACAGCTGCTGCAAGACCCCGAGTTGAAACGACTGCACTTTGCCGCTTTGGAGCGTGCCGAAAATCGCTTGGCCGAGCTGCGCCAGACCGAAGCCTATCACGCGCTGGTTGCCGATCTGGCCCAGGCTTCGAATGTGCCGATTACGCAGATTGTTGCAAAGCCACCGCAGGCGCGCGACAAGGAAAAGATCGCGGCTCTGATGTCTGATGTGGAAAAGCGCCGGGGTGCCAAGGCAAAAACCGAACGTGCGGCGCAGCCGAAAGATCCGGTCGAGATGGTGCCGATGGGGTCGTATAACCACGGCGATCTGGTGCCAATGCCGGCGATTGGCGAGGTTTTTCAGAATCATAGTATGAAGTTGCCCGATGATCCGCAGATTTTTGCGGCGCATGTTTTGCCGCTGATTCAGGCGGGAAAGTTCGAGCGCGGGCTTGCGCGCAGGCTGCCGGTGGCCTTGCAGCCAAACGCGCGCGTGCTGGAATTGGGTGCCGCAGTTGGCTTTTTGGCAGGGCATTGCGTGAACATGCGAGCCGATCTGACCTGGGTGTTGCAAGAAGATAATGCGGGTTTATGCGCGATGATGCTGCGGGTTTGCGCCTTAAACAATCTTGCGTTTTCAGAGCGGTTTGTTTTTTCAGATCAGCGCCTTGGCGATAATGCCCTGACCGTTGCGCAGGCCTTGATCGCCCTGCATCGGCCGCAAGTGCTGTTGGTCGGCGATGCTCGGATCACGCCAGAGGTGCTAGATCACCTGCCGACTGCCGGCATAGACCAGCTGTTTATGTATGGCCGCTGGCTGGAAAGCCATCACGCGGCAGCCCACACGCCACCGGCATTTACCGCGCTGGAGGGCTTTGACACGAATATCCTGCGCGGATATCGCCGGCATGCGGCAATTTCGCCTGAATGATGCCGTAATTGGTGGCTAGCCTGCGAGAACAGTCGCGAAATTGTCGCGAAAATAGAAACAAATCAGAGGCAGCCGATGTCCACTCCCCTTCGCAGACCCGTCGCATCGCTTTGGATTGGTGAGAAACTTCAGTATTTGAACCAGCTTTGCCTGCTTAGCCATGTGCATCAAGGCCATCCGACAACGCTTTATTGCACCGATACTGTCACCAATGTGCCCGAAGGTGTGATCGTGCGGCCTGCGACCGATATCATGCCGATTGATATGAATATCGTGCGGCAAACCTCGGAGAGCTTTCTGTCAAACGTGTTCCGCTATCACATGATTCAGCAAACCAACGCGATCTGGATTGATTGCGATGCGTTTTGCCACCGCCCCTTTCCCGACGAGATGGAGAATATCTACGCAGGCCACGGCTTTCGTGGCGCGCTGAATTGCGGTGTGGTCTATATTCCGCAGCAGGGGGAATTGATCCATCAACTTATTGATTACTATACAAATCTTCCAGATGCGCCGGCTTGGTTTAACAAACAGCAGCGCAAAAAACTGGAAAAACAGGACAGTTCCTTGCCGCAAGCGGTGCGGATTTATAATGCCGAACGTACCGCCTTTGGCCCGCAGGCCTTTACCTATTTCGCGCAGCAGACCGGCGATTTCGACAAGGCGCTGACCTCGGATTACCTGTATCCGGTGCCGTTTCAGTTGAATGATGTGTTCTATGACCCCCACGGTCGGGTTGAGGGGCATTTTACTGAAAACACCCTTTCGGTGCATCTATACACCAATGGCACCAAGCCCTGGTGGCGGCGCAATGTGCCATTGGCAAACTCCTATGCCGCGCGGATGTGTGAACAAATAGGCGTTAATCCTGCGGATGCTTTGGAAGAATGACCGAAGCCGTCTCGGGGGCAGTTCTGCTTTCCGCGATGCGGAACGAAGGGCCGGATGTGTTGGAATGGGTGGCCTTTCACCGTTTGATCGGCTTTGGCAAAATTGTGGTTTACACAAATGCGTGCAGCGACGGGTCGGATGATCTTTTCGATGCGCTCGCGGCTTTGGGCTGGGTCGAACATCACCGGCATCAGCCGCCCGCGACGCTGGCGCCTCAGGATGCGGTTGCTGCTTTGGCGCTGGAAAACCCGACTGTCCGCGGTGCAGAGTGGTTGCTGTGGATCGATGCGGATGAGTTTTTAAACCCCGTTGCGGGGCATCTGTCGGGGCTGATTGCGGCAATTGGGGCGGCGGATGGCGTTGCGTTGAACTGGCGTAACTTTGGCGACGGCGGCCATGATACCGCGCCAGATGATCTGGTTTTGGCCGCTTTTACCCAAGCTGCCCCCATGCAGCACCGCCAATCGCGGACGGTGAAGACGCTGCACCGGATGGATGACCGCGTGCAAAGTCTGTTCATTCATCGCCCAATCTGGCGGCAAGGTGCGGCGGTCAGGCTTTTGGCTGGCTCGGGCCAAGTGCTTGATCCACAATTTGTTTTCGGTCAGAAGAAAAATGCGCGTCCGGCCGAAATGCTCGAGCGCGGCGATCAATCCTATGCTTTGGGCCAGATCAATCACTATGTGATCAAGGCGCTAGAGCGGGTGGCCTTCAAGCAAAAGCTGCGCGGCAATGGGCTGATGGCCGGAGGGCGCTCGGGGCGGTTTGGCTTTGGCTATCTGCGCCGGTTTAATCACAATGACGAGGCCGATTTGGGAATTCAGCGGCATCTGCCGGCCTTGCGCGGAGCTATCGCCGAGGCTTTGAAAGATCGCGCCGTAGCGCAGGCCTATCAGTCTTGTCAGCGGCGTTTTGCAGAGATGCTGGCCGATCTGACCGAGATCACCGCAGAGCTTGCCGCCGACAGAAGCGGTGCCGCCCATGCGAAAGATGAGACCGAGCTTTAGACGCAGGGCCAGTCGGCGCTATTTCGCAGTTTTGAACGGCGCCATGCCGGCACGGGCCAATTCATCGGCGCGTTCGTTTTCGGCGTGGCCGGCATGGCCCTTGATCCAGCGCCATGTCACGCTGTGACGGGCTTGGGCAGCGTCAAGCCTTTGCCAAAGATCAACATTTTTCACCGGGGCGCGGGCGGCGGTTTTCCAGCCGTTGCGCTTCCAGCCGTGAATCCATTCGGTAACGCCGTTTTTGACATAGGCGCTGTCGGTGACAATGGTCAGTTGGGTGTCGCGCGTCAGGGCCTCGAGTGCCGAGATCGCCGCCAGCAATTCCATGCGGTTGTTGGTGGTGTCAGGCTCGCCGCCGTTCAGGGTGCGTTCTTTGACCACCGTCGCGCCTTCGCGGGCGATCATCAGGACGCCCCAGCCGCCGGGGCCGGGGTTTCCCGAACAGGCACCGTCGGTATAGGCGAAAAGATCCGGCATAGAGGCTCCTTTTGGGGTTAAGATTTCAGGCCAAAGCCGCAACGGCAAGGCAGGCCAGCACGATTGCGGTCAGCAGCAGGCGCAGCTGCATCCACCACTCGGGCGCAAACCCGCGTGTTGCGAACAGCCAATCCAGCGCCAGTAGCCCGATATAGCCCAAGCCTAAAGCGGCAAAGCTGGCCGTCAGATCACCGCCGACCAGAAACAGCACCCAAAGCGCCGGCAGCACCGACAAAATATAGTAAATTGCGGCGACTTTCGGCTGTTTTGCGGCAAAGCCCCAGAGCACGCCCGACATGAACGACAAGATGATCACGCCGTAGCCCAGCACCAAGGGCACGCCCGTCAGCCTTGGGCCGGCGATGGCAAGACCCCAAGCCGCAAGCGCATCACTTTGCGCGCAGGCCGCACCCCAGACAAAGGGCAGAAGACCGGCAAGGCCGAGCCAAAGCGCAGCAGGGGGGATAGGCTGTCGCGTCATCGCCTAAACCGGATCGCGCAGAATGCGGGGCACTTTGAACTCGACATGTTCTTGTGCGGTTTCAACGATTTCGACCCGCGTGTCATAGCGGGCGCGAAAGGCGTCGATCACCTCGTTGACCAGCACTTCGGGGGCAGAGGCGCCTGCCGTGACGCCGACCGCCGCAATGCCGTCGAGCGCGCGCCAGTCGATATCGACGGCGCGCTGCACCAGTTGCGCGTAACCGCAACCGGCCGAGCGGCCCACCTCGACCAAGCGTTTTGAATTGGAGGAATTCGGCGCGCCAATCACCAAAAGCGCGTCGATCTTGCCCGCAATCGCCTTGACCGCCGCCTGACGGTTGGTGGTGGCATAGCAGATGTCTTCTTTATGCGGCCCGACAATCGCCGGAAAGCGGGCTTGCAACGCCAGCACAATATCGGCGGTGTCATCGACCGAAAGCGTGGTCTGGGTGATATAGGCAAGCTTGGCCGGATCGCGCACCATCAGCCCTGCGACATCGGCGGCGGTTTCAACCAGCAAAACCTCGCCCTCGGGCAGTTGGCCCATGGTGCCGATGGTTTCGGGGTGGCCTTCGTGGCCGATCATCACCATTTGCAGGCCTGCCTCGGAGTGGCGCTGCGCCTCATTATGCACTTTGGTCACAAGCGGGCAGGTGGCATCGACCGCGATCATCGCGCGGGCCTCGGCGGCGGCGGGCACGGATTTCGGCACGCCATGCGCGGAAAAGATCACCGGACGGTCAACCGGGCAGTCTTCCAGCTCTTCGACGAAGATCGCGCCTTGGGCGCGCAGATTGTCGACGACATATTTATTGTGCACGATCTCGTGGCGGACATAGACCGGAGCGCCCCATTTCTGAAGGGCAAGCTCGACGATCTTAATGGCGCGATCAACGCCTGCGCAGAATCCGCGTGGGGCTGCTAAGTAAAGCGTCAGGGCGGGTTTTGTCATGGCAAGATCCTTTCACCCTGAACAGGTATCGGATCATTTCAGCTGTGGCAATTGCCGCAGCGCAGGGAAAAGGCCGCCACATCTGCATGTGGCGGCCTTTTTAAGCAGATTACTTTGCCTCTGCCATCAGGTCTTGGTCTTCTATCCGTGGCTCGCGCGGAGGCCGACCGATCACATCGCGCAATTCGTCCAACTCGATGAAGTTATCGGCTTGGCGGCGCAGTTCGTCGGCAATCATCGGCGGTTGGCTGCGGATGGTCGAGACCACCGAGACCCGCACGCCTTGACGCTGCAAGCTTTCGATCAGCGGGCGGAAGTCGCCGTCGCCCGAGAAGATCACGATATGATCGACATGCGGCGCAAGTTCCATCGCGTGAACCGCAAGCTCGATGTCCATATTGCCTTTGACTTTGCGACGGCCTTGGCTGTCGGTATATTCCTTGGCGGGTTTGGTCACCATGGTAAAGCCGTTGTAGTTCAGCCAATCGACCAGAGGGCGGATCGGCGAATACTCGTCGTTTTCCAACAAAGCGGTGTAGTAAAACGCCCGCAGCATCTTGCCACGACGCATAAACTCGTGACGCAAAAGCTTATAGTCGATGTCAAACCCAAGCGCTTTTGCGGCGGCGTAAAGGTTCGATCCATCTATGAACAGCGCAAGCCGTTCGTCTTTGTAAAACATCTTCGGTCCTCTCGAAATAACTTGTGCGCGAACCCGTCTTCAGTGAGGTAAAGTGAGAAAAGCAATGAAGGTCTCGGCCAAGGAACTCGTTAACATTTAGGCAAAATGCCGATCAATAACTCCTATACGAAAGCCTACACATGACTACGCTAGAAGATCGAATTGCCGTTGTTGCTCTGGGGTCAAATCAGGATTTCGGTCAGTTTTCGCCGAAGGAAATTCTGTTTCAGGCGATAGATTGCCTCGCGACTCTGGGGCTGCAACTTATGGGGGTAAGCAGGCTTTATCACACGCCTTGCTTTCCGGCGGGGGCGGGGCCGGATTATGTAAACGCCGCGGCGGCGCTGGTTGTGCCTGCCGCGATGACAGCACCGCAGCTGCTGGCGGCTTTGCATCAGGTCGAGGCACAATTTGGCCGCGCGCGCACGACGCGATGGGCGGGGCGGACGCTTGATCTGGATCTGATTGCTTTTGGAGAAGAGGTTGCCCCCGATCTGGCGGGGTTTCGCCATTGGCAGCAGTTGCCGCCCGAGGCGCAAAGCAAGCTTGCGCCCGCAGAATTGATTTTGCCACATCCGCGTTTGCAAGATCGCGCTTTTGTCTTGGTGCCGATGGCCGATGTGGCGCCCGATTGGCGGCATCCGGTCTTGGGTTTGACGGTTGTGCAGATGCTGGCCGCGCTGCCAGATGCGGCGCGTGCCGAGGTTGTAGCGGCAGCTTCTGACGCATCTGTTTGATTATGCTCTTGTCAATCCGCGACATCGGTCCTAAATAGGCGCTTCCAAAGCCCCCATCCTTACTGGAGTCTTTCATGGCCCGCGTGACGGTTGAAGATTGCGTTGACAAAGTCCCGAACCGGTTCGAACTGGTTATGCTGGCCGCGCACCGCGCCCGCGAAATTCAGGCTGGCGAATTGCCAACCGTGGATCGCGATAATGACAAAAATCCGGTTGTCGCCCTGCGCGAGATCGCGGACGAAACTCAGCTTGCTGATTCTCTGCGCGAGCGGATGATCGAAAGCTATCAGACCCAAATCGAGGTCGATGAGCCCGAAGAAGACCAAATGGCGCTTCTGATGTCGGGTGAAGTTGATCGTCCGATGCAGGATGATATGTCGGAAGAGAAATTGCTGCGTGCGCTTATGGAAGCACAAGGCGAGCTGTAATAGCAGGAAATTGCTGAATTTCCGGCCACAGGGGCGGTGATGATGATCGACGTAGAAGACCTCATCGCCCTTGTCCACAACTACAACCCCCGTGCCAATGCAGATTTGATTCGCCGCGCCTATGATTACGGCATGGCGATGCACGAGGGCCAGTTTCGCAAATCTGGCGAACCCTATTTCACCCATCCGGTCGCGGTTGCGGCGATCTTGACCGAGCAGCAACTGGATGATGCCACCATCATCACGGCGCTTTTGCATGACACCATCGAAGACACCAAATCGACATATACCGAGGTGTCAAAGCTGTTTGGCGAAGAAGTGGCAGAGCTGGTCGACGGCGTCACCAAGCTGACCAATTTGCAGCTGTCCAATACCGAATCGCAACAGGCCGAGAACTTTCGCAAGCTGTTCATGGCGATGTCGAAAGACCTGCGGGTGATCTTGGTCAAACTGGCCGACCGTTTGCACAATATGCGCACGATCAAATCGATGCGCCCTGAAAAGCAGATCCAAAAAGCCCGCGAAACCATGGAAATCTATGCGCCTTTGGCGGGCCGCATGGGGATGCAATGGATGCGCGAAGAGCTGGAAGATCTGTCGTTCCGCGTCATCAACCCCGAGGCGCGCAATTCGATCATCCGCCGCTTTTTGACGCTTCAGCGCGAATCAGGCGATGTGGTGCATCAGATCACCGCCGATATTCGCTCGGAACTGGATAAGGTTAGTCTGGAGGCCGATGTTTATGGCCGCGCCAAAAAGCCCTATTCGATCTGGCGCAAGATGCAGGAAAAAGACCTCGCGTTTTCGCGGCTGTCTGACATCTATGGCTTTCGCGTGATTTGCGGCTCGGTTGCCGATTGCTACCGGATTTTGGGCGTGATCCACCAACGTTGGCGCGCGGTGCCGGGGCGGTTCAAGGACTATATCAGCCAGCCGAAATCGAACGGGTACCGCTCGATCCACACCACGGTTTCGGGGCGCGATGGCAAGCGGGTCGAAGTGCAGATCCGCACCCGCGAGATGCATGAGGTCGCCGAAGCCGGTGTCGCCGCGCATTGGGCTTACCGCGAAGGTGTGCGCGCCAAGAACCCCTTTGCGGTTGATCCGGCCAAGTGGATTTCCTCGATGACCGAAAGGTTGGACGAGGGCGATCACGCCGAGTTTTTGGAAAACGTCAAATTGGAAATGTATTCCGATCAGGTGTTTTGTTTTACGCCCAAGGGCGATGTCATTCAGCTGCCGCGCGGGGCGACGCCGTTGGATTACGCCTATTCGATCCACACCCGGATCGGCAATTCTTGTGTTTCGGCCAAGGTCGATGGCATCCGCGTGCCGCTGTGGACGCGGTTAAAGAATGGCCAATCGGTGGAAATCATCACCGCTGAGGGCCAAAAGCCGCAGTCGTCTTGGATCGACATCGTCTCGACGGGCCGCGCCAAAGCGGCGATCCGGCGGTCTTTGCGCGAAGAAGACCGCAGCCGTTTCGTGCGTTTGGGCCAAGAGCTGGCGCGCGCCGCCTTTGAACATGTTGGCAAAAAAGCCACCGATAAGGCGATGCGGACGGCGGCGAAAATCCTTGGCTTTAGCGATGAAAACGATCTGCTGGCGGGGCTTGGCTCGGCCGAGTTGACCGCGCGCAAGGTGGTGGCGACGCTTTACCCCGAACTTGCGATGACCCAGGAATCCGAGATCAGCGCCAGCCGCGCCGTGCTGGGTCTGTCGGATGATCAGACCTTTCGGCGGGCCAATTGCTGCCAGCCGCTGCCGGGCGAACGCATTGTCGGCATCAGCTATCGCGGGCAGGGCGTGCTGTTGCACGCGATTGATTGCCCGGCTTTGGAAGAATTTGAGGAACAGCCCAACCGTTGGGTTGATCTGCATTGGGATCAGGGTCGCCACGCTGCGGTGAACACGGTTAGCCTTGATGTCGCCATCTCGAATGATGCAGGGGTCTTGGGCCGGATCTGCACCCTTGTCGGCGAGCAGAAGGCGAATATATCTGATTTGCGTTTCACAGAACGTAAACCAGATTTTTATAGACTTATCATTGACGTTGACTTGCGCGACGTCGAACACTTGCACATGGTGATGACAGCCCTTGAGGCTGAAACAGATGTGGCTCAAGTGTCGCGGCACCGCGATTTGACACGCAAGCCCTGACGTCGCGTTTCGCGGCTGTCGGGCAAAGGAAGGACTGACCACAGTGGTCTTTAAACGCCGTGAACCGCTTGGATGGCTCGCTTGGATGCGCGAGATGGTCTACCCCTCGGGGGGGTTTAGGCGCGCGACGCGTTACGTTATCCACCGCATGAGCCGCCTGCCAGACGAGCCGCACCGCATTGCGCGCGGGGTGTTTGCTGGCTTTCTGATCGGCTTTCTGCCCTTGCCGGGCTTGCAATTTGTCGCCGCTTGGGCGGCTGCACGGCTGATGCGGGGCAATCTTTTGGCAGCGCTGCTGGGCACGTTTAACACCAATCCGGTGACGACACCGTTCTTTGCGGTTTTTGCGATGACGCTGGGCCATTGGCTGCTTGGGGTCGAAGCGCCGCTGACCGCCGAGGCGATTGCGCGCGCCTTTGGCCATGCGGGTGTTGATCTTTGGCATAACTTTGTGGCGATTTTCACCACCGACACCATGCATTGGCAGGGGTTGATCCGGTTTTGGCATGATATCTATGTGCCGTATTTTATTGGCGCTTTGCTGCCCGGATTGGTGATTTCGGCGGCGGCCTATTATGTGACGATTCCAGTGGTGCAGGCCTATCAAAAGGCCCGCGCCGCCAAGCATGAAGACCGCAAAGACCGCCGGCACAAGCTGCGCACCACCGTGGCCGAGGCGGCGGCACGGTTAAAGCATCGTGGTGATAAGGCAGAGAAATCTGGCAAAGGCGACGGCAGGCTTTAGGCCTGTCATAAGGGAGATTGGGCGATGACTTTGGGTGATAAGCAAAGACTGGGCGTCAATATTGACCATGTTGCAACGCTGCGCAACGCACGGGGCGTGGCTTGGCCTGATCCGCTGCGCGCCGCACTTTTGGCTGAAGCTGCCGGTGCCGATGGCATCACGGCGCATCTGCGCGAAGACCGCCGCCACATTCGCGACGCCGATATGGAGGCGCTGCGCGCGGCCCTAAGCATTCCGTTGAATTTCGAATGTGCGGCCACCGACGAGATGGCGGCGATTGTGCTGCGCCTGAAGCCGCATGCGGTTTGCCTTGTGCCCGAAAAGCGCGAAGAGCGCACCACCGAAGGCGGGCTGGATGTGGCGGGTGATGCGAACCGTCTGACACGCTTTATCGCGCCGATGTGCGAGGCGGGCTGCCGGGTGTCGATGTTCATCGGCCATGATCCGCGCCAGATCGAGGCTTCGGCCCGCATTGGCGCGGCGGTGGTCGAATTGCACACCGGCCATTATTCCGATCTGCACGCCGAGGGCCGTCTGGCCGAGGCCGAGGCCGAGTTGGACGCGCTGCGCCGTGGCGCGGCTTTGGCGCAGTCTTTGGGGCTAGAGGTGCATGCAGGCCACGGGCTGACCTATGACAACGTCGCCCCCATCGCCGCGATTGCCGAGGTGCGCGAGCTGAACATCGGGCATTTCCTGATCGGCGAGGCGGTGTTCTTGGGTCTTGGCCCCGCGATCGAAGAAATGCGCCGCCGGATGGACCGCGCTCGCGGCGTCTAAGTTTTAGGTGCGACGGCCAATCCCAGCCGCAGGCCGACCAGCCTGTGCTGGACAGCGCCGCGCCAGCCCGCTAGTTTCCGCATCTAGTGGTAAAAAGGACGATGGATGATCCTTGGCATTGGAAGCGATCTGGCCAATATCGACCGCATTGCGGCTGTGCTAGAGCGCCATGGCGCGCGCTTTAAGACGCGGGTTTTCACCGCAGCCGAACAGCGTAAGGCCGAAGGCCGCCCCCGCGCGATTGCCGCCACCTATGCCAAGCGCTGGGCCGCGAAAGAGGCCTGCTCCAAGGCGCTGGGCACCGGGCTTGCGATGGGGATTTCGTGGAAAGACATGGCGGTCAGCAATTTGGCCAGTGGTCAGCCGGTGATGCAGCTGACCGGCTGGGCCGCAGAGCGGCTGGCCGCGATGACCCCGCCCGATCACGAGGCCATTCTTCACGTGACTTTGACCGATGATCACCCTTGGGCGCAGGCTTTCGTGGTGATCGAAGCGCGTCCCAAGCCTGCCCGAACTTGACTCCAAACGCCCGCGCGCGCATGTAGCGCGCAAACCTTGAAGGATAAGACCAGATGGCTCAGAACGACGGCGGTATTGTCGACACGATCAAGACGGTGGTCTATGCCCTGCTGATCGCGGGCGTGTTCCGCACGCTGTTTTTCCAACCGTTCTGGATCCCTTCGGAATCGATGAAAGACACGCTGCTGATCGGCGATTTCGTATTTGTGAATAAGATGGCCTATGGCTATTCGAAATATTCCTGCCCCTTCTCGATCTGCCCGATTTCTGGCCGCATTTTGGGCTCTGAACCTGCGCGCGGCGATGTGGTGGTGTTCCGTCATCCGGTCAATGGCTCGGATTTCGTCAAGCGTTTGATCGGCATGCCCGGCGATAAGGTTCAGATCAAAGGCGGCATCGTCTTTATCAATGGCGCCGAAGCGCCGCAGGTGCCGGACGGCCAGTTTGAAGAAATCATGGGTCCGCAAGGCCCGATGGGCAACCGCCCGCGCTGCGAAAATGGCGCGGTGGGCGATGGGTCGATCTGCACCCGCTCGCGCTATCGTGAAACCCTGCCGAATGGCGTGGTGCATGATGTGCTGAACATCGAAGACAATGGCTACGCCGATAACACCGATGTCTTTACCGTGCCCGAAGGCGAGTATTTCTTCATGGGCGACAACCGCGACAACAGCCAAGACAGCCGCTTTAGCCAAGCCATTGGCGGCGTGGGCTTTGTGCCGGCGGCAAACCTGATTGGCCGCGCGGATCGCATTATCTTTTCCTCGGCTGGAACCTCGATGCTGTATTTCTGGACCTGGCGCGCCGACCGTTTCTTTAAAGCGGTTGAATAAGCCGGCATGCGCGCATTTTCCAAAGCCGACCTACCTAACAGCCTAGCCCCGTTCACGCGGGGCTGGCTTATTTTTGCGGCAGGCCTGCTATGAGGTTGTCGGCAGATCTGAAAAACTTTGAAGCCCGCATCGGCTATCCATTCCGCAACCCCGAGATGTTGCTGCGTGCGGTCACGCATGCCTCGATCTCGTCGCCGACACGGCCCGACAATCAGCGGCTGGAGTTTTTGGGCGACCGGGTGTTGGGGCTGGTGATGTCCGAAGCGCTGCTGGGGGCGGACACCTCTGCCTCGGAGGGCCAGCTTGCGCCGCGGTTTAACGCTTTGGTGCGCAAGGAAACCTGTGCCGAAGTGGCGCGCGATGTCGGTCTTGGCGATGTGCTAAAGCTGGGGCGGTCGGAAATGCTGTCGGGCGGGCGGCGCAAAGAGGCTTTGCTGGGCGATGCGATGGAGGCGGTGATTGCTGCCGTTTATATCGACGGCGGCTTTGACGCGGCGCGCGCGCTGGTGCTGCGGCTTTGGGGGCCGCGTATCGGCAAGGTGGAACAAGACGCGCGCGACCCGAAAACCTCGTTGCAAGAATGGGCGCAGGCGCGGGGAATGCCGCCGCCAGCCTATACCGAAGAGGGCCGCGAAGGCCCTGACCACCAGCCGATTTTCACCGTGAAGGTGCAGCTGACCAATGGCGAGGCAGAATCCTCCCGCGCCGGATCGAAACGTGTGGCCGAACAAGCCGCAGCCCGCGCCCTTTTGGCCCGGATGGAGAAGACAGATGACTGACGACGCCCAAACCCCGACGCCCGAGCAGATTGCAGCGGCCCAAGCCACCCGCGCGGGCTTTGTCGCGCTGATTGGCGAGCCCAATGCTGGCAAATCGACCCTGCTGAACCGCATGGTGGGGGCCAAGGTCTCGATTGTGACGCATAAGGTGCAGACCACCCGCACCCGTATTCGGGGCGTGGCGATGGAGGGGGCAGCGCAGATCGTTTTTGTCGATACCCCCGGCATTTTCCGCACCAAGCGCCGCTTGGATCGTGCGATGGTCAAGGCGGCTTGGGGTGGGGCCACCGATGCCGATGTGATCGTGTTCTTGATCGAGGCGCACCGAGGTCTGACCGAAGGCGCGCAAAGCATCGTTGACCGGATGCGCGACGAGCTGCCAAAAGATCGCCCGGTTGCGCTGGCCATCAACAAGATTGACCGTGTGAAGGCGGATGTGCTGCTGGCGATGGCCGAAAAGCTGAACGAGGCCTATCCCTTTGTGAAGACCTTTATGATCTCGGCCGAAAAGGGCTATGGCGTGCAGGATCTGCGCAGCTGGCTGGCCAGCCAGATCCCGGCGGGCCCTTGGTTCTATCCGGAAGATCAGATCGCCGATCTGCCGATGCGGATGATCGCGGCTGAAATCACCCGCGAAAAGCTGACCCTGCGTCTGCACGAAGAGCTGCCCTATCAGCTGACCGTGGAAACCGAGGCTTGGCACGATAAGAAAGACGGCTCGACCCGGATTGATCAGATCGTCTATGTCGGCCGCGATGGTCACAAGGGCATTGTCTTGGGCAATAAGGGCGAGACCATCAAGGCGATCGGGCAATCTGCCCGCGCCGAGATTTCCGAGTTTCTGGACCGCACCGTGCATTTGTTCTTGCAGGTCAAAGTCCGCCCGAATTGGGAAAACGAGCCCGAGCGCTATTCCGAAATGGGGCTGGAGTATAAAGACGGCGACGCATGACCGCCAAGCTGACCGCTGATCTTTGGGTTTCGGCCTATCTGACGCGTTTGCGGTTGGCGGATATTCCTGTCTATGTCACCGCGCGCGGCGATGCGACGGCGGGGGCGGTTTTGGTGAAAGTGGCCTTGCTGAACGGCCAAGCCCGCGCCTTTCAACGCTCGTTTGATCTGATGGCAGATGCGCGGGTTTGGGTGACCTTGGCCGAAGGGCCAGAGCCAGAGGTCGACGCGCTGTTGCAGCGTCAACGCGCGCGCGATCCTGATCTGTGGGTGCTGGAGTTGGAAGACCGCCAAGGCCGCACCCTGCTGGATCAAGAGGGTCTAAGCTGATGGCGCAGCCGCAACTGATGGGTGTCTGATGGAATGGCGCGATCAGGGGGCGGTTTTGTCGATGCGCCTGCACGGCGAAACCTCGGCGATCATCGAGGTTTTTACCGCGCAGCATGGCCGGCATTCTGGTGTGGTGCGGGGCGGGGCCTCGCGGCGGATGGCGGCGACCTTGCAGCCCGGCACGCAGGTTGATGTCACCTGGCGCGCGCGGCTGGACGAGCAGATTGGCAGCTACCGGGTTGAACCTGTGCAAAGCCGTGCCGGGGTCTTGTCGGATCGGTTGGCGCTTGCGGGGCTGAATGCCACCTGTGCGATGTTGCAAACAGCCCTGCCCGACCGCGAGCCGCATCCGCAGCTGTATCGCGCCTCGGTGGCCTTGTTGGATGCTTTGCAGGCCAGCGCCGATTGGCCGCTGACCTATCTGCGCTGGGAAATGCAGCTGCTGGAAGAGCTGGGCTTTGCGCTGGATCTGCGGCGCTGTGCGGTGACGGGCAGTCGAGAGGATCTGGCCTTTGTCAGCCCGAAAACCGGACGCGCGGTGTCGCGCGGGGCGGCGGGGGATTGGGCGGCGCGCCTGCTGCCGCTGCCGCCGATGCTGCTGGGGCAGGGGCCTGCAACCCCTGCGGAATTGGCGCAAGGCTTTGCGCTGACAAGCCATTTTCTGACCAAAGGCTTCGAGCCTTTGCTGAACGGCAAACCCCTGCCCGAAGCGCGCAGCCGCCTGCTGGCTTTGCTTTTGCCCAAAAACTAGTCGCGGAAAGGCGGGCGATGTCGCCTTCTTGGCAGATCGCTTGCGGGGAAGGCGGCAGGTTGCAGCATGGCTTTGCGATATCAACCCATTTCCCTGCGTCATGCGGGCACCCCGAAACTGCAGCATTTCGCCTTGCTTGCGGGGATGGAGGCGGCGGTGCGGGGCACGCTGATCTCGACCATTCCGATTGCGGTTTATGATGCCTTTGGCTCGGCGCAAAATCTGTCGACGGTCTATTTCACCGCCGGTGTGATCACGCTGTTCTGGGGCCTTTTGGTGCCGCGCTTGACGCAGATCTGGCCGCGCCGCTTTGTCTATTCGGGCGGCTGTCTGCTGTATCTGGTGGCGATGGGGCTGTTTATGCTGGGCACGCCCGTGACCGTGCCGCTGGCGATTTTGACGATGAGCATGTCGACCGTCACCTGTTTTGTCTGCTTTAACGCCTATGTGCTGGATTATGTGCCGCGCCCCGATCTGGGGCGGACGCAAAGCCTGCAGATGGTCTATGCCGCCGCACCTTGGGCCTTGGGGCCGCTGAGTGGCGTGTGGATGCGGCATTATTGGGCGCCGCTGCCCTTTATTGTGGCGGGGTTTTTCGCATTGGCTTTGCTGGTGACCTTTTGGTTTTTGCGGCTGGGCAACGGCAAGCAGATCAGTCGCGCCAAGGGGCCTGCGGTGAACCCGCTGGCCTATCTTGCGCGGTTTTTTCAGCAACCCCGGCTGATTGCGGGTTGGTTGTTTGCGGTGATCCGCAGCTGTGGCTGGTGGGTCTATGTGGTTTATGTGCCGATTTTCTGCATCGAAAGCGGGCTGGGTGACAAGCTGGGCGGCACGATCTTGTCGATCTCGAACGCCACGCTGTTGCTGTCGCCCTTTATGGCCTCTTGGGCGCGGCGGCGGTCGGTGCGGGTGGCGCTGCGGCTGGCGCTGGGCTATTGCGCGCTGCTGTTTTGCTTGGCCACGGCCACGGCGGGCGCGCCTGTGGTGACGGTGGCTTGCCTGTTTCTAGGCTCGTTTGGGCTGGTGATGCTGGATGTGGCGGGGGGCTTGCCGTTTATGATGGCGGTGAAACCGTCAGAGCGGTCAGAGATGGCGGCGGTCTATTCCAGTTTCCGCGATGTCTCGGGGATTGCGACGCCGGGCATGGCTTGGCTGGTGCTTTGGGTGGCACCGCTGAACTTTATCTTTGCGGCCTCGGGGCTGGCTTTTGCTGGGGCTTTCGCGATTGCGGGCCGCTTGCACCCGCGCTTGGGCGCGCTGCGGCCCTCGCGCGGGGGGACTTAGGCTTAGTCCAGCAAGCGCCGCGCGATCACCTGCGCCTGAATTTCGGCGGCACCTTCAAAGATGTTCAGAATGCGGGCATCGCATAGGATGCGGCTGATCTGATATTCCAGCGCAAAGCCGTTGCCGCCGTGGATTTGCAAGGCGTTGTCGGCACAGGCCCAAGCCACCCGCGCGCCCAAAAGCTTGGCCATGCCTGCCTCTAGGTCGCAGCGTTTGTCGTGGTCTTTTTGCCAAGCGCTGAAATAGGTCAATTGCCGCGCGATCATGATCTCGACCGCCATCATCGCCAATTTGCCGGCGATACGGGGAAATTCGATCAGGGACTTGCCGAATTGCTTGCGGTCTTCGGCATAGCGCAGCCCGACCTCTAGCGCCGATTGCGCCACACCAATCGCGCGCGCCCCGGTCTGGATGCGTGCGGATTCAAAGGTTTGCATCAGCTGTTTGAAGCCTTGCCCTTCGACCCCGCCCAAAAGGTTCTCGCCCTTGACCGCAAAGCCGTCGAAGGCAAGTTCGTATTCCTTCATGCCGCGATAGCCCAACACCTCGATTTCGCCGCCGGTCATGCCGGGGGTGGGGAAAGGCGCGGCATCGGTGCCGGGCAGCTTTTCGGCCAGAAACATGCTCAGGCCTTTGTAGTCGCTGGTCGCAGGGTCGGTGCGCGCCAGCAGGGTCATCACATGGGTGCGCGCGGCATGGGTGATCCAGGTTTTGTTGCCGGTGACGGTCCAATTTTCGCCATCGCGCACCGCTCTGGTGCGCAGGGATCCCAGATCCGAGCCGGTGTTGGGTTCGGTGAACACCGCGGTGGGCAAAGTTTCGCCGCTGGCCAGTTTCGGCAGCCAGTGCGCCTTTTGCGCCTCGGTGCCGCCGCAAAGGATCAGCTCGGCTGCGATTTCGGTGCGGGTGGCCAGCGACCCCACCCCGATATAGCCGCGCGACAGTTCTTCGCTGACCACCACCATCGCGGCTTTGCTTAGGCCAAGGCCGCCAAATTCTTCGGGAATGGTCAGGCCAAACACCCCCATTTCGGCCAGCTGATCGACGATCTGCATCGGGATCAGCTCGTCGCGCAGGTGCCAGCCATGGGCATGCGGCACCACCTCGTCATCGGCAAAGCGGCGGAAGGTGTCGCGGATCATCTCGAGCTCGGCGTCCAAGCCCGAAGCGCCAAAGGTGGCGCGGCCGTGGTTGTCGCGCATGCAGGCCACAAGCGCCATGCGGGCGGCAGCGGTATTGCCTTGGGCCATAAGGCAAGCCGCCGCCGCGCCGGGCGCATCAGGGGTCAGGCGCAGGTCCTGCAGCCGCGCAATTTCCCCCTGAGACATCGAAACACCGCCGTAGATCTGGCACAGGTATTCGCCAAAGCCGATCTGTAGCAGCAAGGCCTCCATCCGGCCAAAGCTGCCCTCGGCCTGCAACCGCCCCGCCCAAGCCTGCATCTGGCGCAGGGCTTCGACATAGGTTGCCAGCCAAGACAGGCTATGGGCGGCAAATTGATGCTGTTCCAAAGCCGCGGGCGAGATCCGGCCATCGCGGGTGACCATGGCGCGCAAATTCTCGCGGCCTTGCTGAAACAGCGCGTCGATTTCAGGCAAGGTGGCGGCGGTCAGCGCCAGCACATCGGCTAGGATCGGGGAGTCAGCGGGCAATGCGCCATCGTGAGCCATGGTCAGACCTCAAAGATTCTGCAGTTGCGAAAGGGGTAAAGCCTTCGCAGTCGCAGCGCAATATCCTTTCGCCAAAAGGTTCAAAAAAGTTCTAAAGTGTCGCAGCCGTTATGACATGCCCTGACATTGCGCCACCAGTTGCGGCAGGCTGTCGGCGGGAACCACCTGAAATTCGGCACGATAAAGCAAGCTGTCGCCCTGCCAGCTTTCAAACCGCCACAGCCCGATTTGCAGCTCTTCGGGCAGTTCGAAGCTGAAACCGTTAAAGCGGTCGGGTTTGGCGGGGATGTCAGCGTAATAGACATCAGGCTTGGCCTGATTGGGCCGATAGGTCAGATTTCGCACGCCAGCCAAAGCATGCTCGGGTTGGAACACCACGCCAAAAGACACGCCAATGGCGGCTGGCACGGCTTGCTGATCGAAGCGAAGCTTTGGCAAGGCCTTGGCTTGATTGATAAAGCCGTCAGAAATCTGGGCGGCGGTTGTGCGGTCTGTGATGCGCGGGCTGCACATCACCTGTGCCGCAAGTTGCGCAATCTGAGCCGAGTGCTGCGGCGCAGGCGTGGTGCCAGCCGCCGCAAGGCTGCTGCAAACCGTCAAAGCGATGATTAAGATCTTGCGCATTGTTCTCTCCACTCCATCCCCTCACCAGAAACCTGTCGCGGGCGTGGGTCAAGCCTTTCCCTTGGCGCGGGCTTGCGTCACAAGGCCTGCAAAAGGAGACAGCGATGCAGAGTGTTATGGCGGGGCTATCGCTCCATGCGTTCTGGGCGGCGGTTTTGGTGACGCTGGCGGCGGGCTTTGTCAAAGGCGCGATTGGCTTTGCGATGCCTTTGATCATGGTCTCGGCGTTTTCGTCGTTCTTGCCGCCAGAGCTGGCCTTGGCGGGGCTGATCTTGCCGACGCTGGTGACCAATCTGTCGCAAGCCTTTCGGCAAGGTTGGCGTCCGGCTTTGGCTTCGGCGCGCAAATATCATCGCTATTTGATCGGGACCGTGGTGTTCATCGTGATCTCGGCGCAGTTTGTGCGGCTGCTGCCGCAGGCGGTGTTGCTGACGGCTTTGGGGATCTTGATCACCGGATTTGTGCTTTATCAATTGTCGGGCGCGCGGCTGCATATCGCGCCGCGCTGGCGCAGCGCTGTTGAATGGTGCGCGGGCGTGATCGGCGGGCTTTATGGCGGGGTGTCAGGCATCTGGGGGCCGCCGCTGATCGTTTATCTGCTGGCGATCAAGGCCGAGAAACAGGAAACCATCCGCGTGCAAGGCGTGGTGTTTTTGATCGGCGCAGTGGTGCTGGCAAGCGCGCATCTGCAGTCGGGGGTGCTGAACGCCGCAAGTCTGCCGTTTTCGGCCGTGCTTGTGCTGCCGGCTGTTGTGGGGATGCTGCTGGGCTATGCGGTGCAAGATCGCTTGGATCAGCGGCGGTTTCGGCGCTGGACGCAGATATTGCTGCTGCTGACAGGGCTGAACCTGCTGCGCCGGGCTTTTGGCGTTTAAGCCGGGCGTAAAAAAGGGGGCCGCATTGCCTGCGACCCCCGGTTTCGTTTGCGTGCAGATCAGCCGATTGCGGCGGCTTTTACATCGGCGTCGATGAAGGGCAGGTATTGGCCGAAATTCTCGGCAAACATGCCAACCAGCTTTTGCGCTTGCGCATCATAGGCCGCCTTGTCGGCCCAAGTCGCGCGCGGGTCCAACAGCGTGCTGTCCACGCCAGCCACAGCCACCGGTACGTCAAAGCCAAAGTTCGGATCGCGGCGGAACTGGCCTGCTGCAAGCGACCCGTCAAGCGCGGCTGTCAGCAAAGCCCGCGTCGCCTTGATCGGCATCCGCTTGCCGGTGCCAAAGGCGCCGCCGGTCCAGCCGGTGTTGACCAACCAGCACGACGCGCCATGTTTGGCGATCTTTTCTTGCAACAGCTTGCCGTAAACCTCGGGCCGGCGTGGCATGAAGGGCGCGCCAAAGCAGGTTGAAAACGTCGGGGTGGGCTCGACAATGCCGCGCTCGGTCCCCGGAGTTTTCGAGGTGAAGCCGGACAAAAAGTGATACATCGCCTGCGCTGGGGTCAGCCGCGCAATCGGCGGCAAGACGCCATAGGCATCACAGGTCAGCATGATCACATTCTTAGGAAAGCCGCCCATGCCGGTCGCAGAGGCATTCGAGATATACTCGAGCGGATAGGCGCAGCGCATGTTCTGTGTCAGGCTTGCGTCGTCGAAATCAAGCTCCAGTGTTTCGGGATCAAACACCATATTTTCAACCACAGTGCCGAATTTCGAGGTGGTGCCATAGATTTCAGGCTCTGCCTCGGCCGAGAGGTTGATGGTTTTCGCATAGCAGCCGCCTTCAAAGTTGAAGGTGCCGCGGTCCGACCAGCCGTGTTCGTCATCGCCGATCAGGGTGCGGGCAGGGTCTGCCGAAAGCGTGGTTTTGCCAGTGCCCGACAGGCCAAAGAAAATCGCCGTATCGACCGGATTGCCAATCGCGTGATTGGCCGAGCAATGCATCGGCATCACGCCTTTTTCGGGCAGCAGATAGTTCAGCAGCGTGAACACCGCCTTTTTGTTTTCACCAGCATAGGCGGTATTGGCGATCAGGATCATCTTTTTGTCAAAGTTCAGCGCGATCACCGTCGAGGTGCGGCAGCCGTGCTTGGCAGGATCGGCCTCAAAGCTGGGGCAGTTCACGATGGTCCAATCTGGCACAAAGCTGTCCAGCTCGGCGCGCTCGGGACGGCGCAGCATGTGGCGGATGAACAGGCCGTGCCAAGCAAGCTCGGTCACCACCCGCACATCCAGACGGTGGACAGGATCAGCGCCCCCAAACAGGTCTTGCACGAAGTAATCGCGGCCCTTCATGTGGTCCAGCATATCGGCATGCAGCCGGTCAAAGGCGTCAGGCGCCATCGGCGCGTTGTTTTCCCACCAGATCGAGCCTTCCACCGAAGGGGTGCGCACCACGAATTTGTCTTTCGGCGAGCGGCCGGTAAATTGCCCCGTGGTACACAAAAATGCGCCACCCTTGCCCAGGGTGCCTTCGCCGCGCCGCACCGCGGCCTCGACCAGCGCCGGCTCGATAGAGTTATAATAGACGTTTCCCAAGCCAACAAAGCCTTGGTCTTGCAACCGCTGCGCAGGGTTCACACGTCCATTTGTCATTCTATCCGCTCCCATTTTCGCCAAAATTTAGCGAGTTTTCTCAGATTAAAGCGCGCCCGGGCCAAGGGCGCATGGCAGGGGGCGAAGGGCCGTCCCCTATAAGGGCGCTATAACATGGAGATTTTCGGGGGAATAGGACGCTTTGGCACAGTTAGCGCAACCATTTTCAGGTTAGCGCAATCAATGTCTAAAACTATCCTTATGTGCGGCAAATTAGTCATTCGTAGAGAAATTAATTCTCAAATGGAGAGGTAATGGGGGCTGATTCGCAGTTAATTGTTGCGCAGAACCGTTGAAAAACAGATTATGGGAAAAAAATCTGGCAGCCGAGCAGAATAGGAAGCCCACATATGGCAAGGATCGCCCTTGTAGACGATGATCGAAACATCCTGACCTCTGTGTCCATGACACTCGAGGCTGAGGGGTTCGAGGTCGAGACCTTTAACGATGGCCAATCAGCCCTCGATGCCTTTAACCGTCGCATGCCCGATATGGCGGTGCTGGATATTAAGATGCCGCGGATGGATGGCATGGATCTGTTGCAACGTCTGCGACAGAAATCGACGATGCCTGTGATCTTTCTGACCTCGAAAGATGATGAGATTGACGAGGTGCTTGGCCTGCGGATGGGGGCGGATGATTATGTTAAAAAGCCGTTTTCGCAGCGGCTTTTGGTGGAGCGGATCCGCGCGCTTTTGCGTCGCAACGATGCGATTTCAACCGGAGAAGTGGCTGTAACCGAAGAAACCAAAATTATGGAGCGTGGCAATCTGCGCATGGACCCTTTGCGCCATTCGGTGGCTTGGAAGGGGCAGGATGTTTCGCTGACCGTGACCGAATTCATGCTGCTGCAAGCCTTGGCGCAGCGGCCCGGTTTTGTGAAAAGCCGCGATCAGCTGATGGATGTGGCCTACGATGATCAGGTCTATGTCGACGATCGCACCATCGACAGTCATATCAAGCGTCTGCGGAAGAAAATGCGCGCGGTTGATGATGATTTCTCGGCAATCGAGACGCTTTACGGCATCGGCTATCGCTATAACGAAGAATGACAGCGACGCTTGGCATGACACGAGGTGACACGGCAGAGCCGAAATCCAACGAGCTTTTGTTGGGAGAGGATTGGGTTTCCCCCGATGGCCTTGCCGATCATGCCTTACATGCAGGCCGCGACAGACGCAGCTTTCTGTCTTTGCAGCAATCGCCATTGGCGCGAAAAATCATAATTTTCAATCTATTGGCGCTGGTCATCCTTGTGGCGGGCGTGCTTTATATGAACCCGTTCCGCGACAGTCTCGTGTTGCAGCGCGAGCAGGGCATCGTCACCGAAGCCAGCTTGCTGGCGCGGGTGATTGCGGCAGAGGCCTCTGTTCAGGGCCGTTTGCCGGCCACCTTGCAAAACACCGGCGTTGGCCCGGGGGTAGAGGTGTTCTTGTTTGATCCCTTGGGCGCGCTGGTTGCGCAAACCATCGGTGCCGCGCGGGTGCAAGAGGCGCCGCACCGCTCAACCGTGATCTCGGATTTTCTTGGCAAGATTTGGAGCTTTGTTTCTGGGCTCTTTGGCACTGAACCAAGGGCGGCCAGCCTTGCCTCGGGTGAGGTCGCAGCCCGCGCTTTGTTCGAGCAGGCTTTGGCGGGCAAAACCGCCTCGGGCACTGCGACAGGGGGCGAAGGCGGTGTGCAGTTCTCTGTTGCGACACCTGTTATGCTGGGCTCGACGCTGGCGGGCGCCTTGGTTTTGACTTCGGCCGAGGGGGAGATTGACCATCTGGTAAGCTATGAGCGCGAACAGGTGTTGCAAATGTTTGTGATTGCGCTGCTGGTCTCGGTGGGGCTGTCTTTGGTGCTTGCCTCGACCATTGCCAACCCTCTCGCCGATTTGGCCAAGGCTGCGGAATTGGGACGGGATCGGGACGCGCGCAAAATGTCGCCTGGTCGGGTGCGGATTCCGGATCTGGCGGCACGGCCGGATGAGATTGGCCGGCTTTCGGTGGCGATGCGTGGCATGGTGGCCGCGCTTTATGATCGCATTGACGCTAATGAACAATTTGCTGCCGATGTCAGCCATGAGATCAAGAACCCGCTGGCCTCGCTGCGCTCTGCCGTTGGGTCGCTGCGCATGGTGAAAAAAGAAGACCACCGCGAAAAGCTTTTGGATGTCATTGAACATGATGTCCGCCGGCTGGATCGCTTGGTTAGCGATATTTCAAACGCCTCGCGACTGGACAGCGAGTTGGTAAAAGAACAGGAAGAAGAGTTCAACCTGATCAAAACCTTAGTCGGGCTAACCGAATATCTTGGCGATCAGGCGCGTTTGAAAGGGGTCGAGTTTATCACCGATTTTCCGACCGAAGCGATCAAGGTGAATGGCTTAGAAGGCCGGCTTGCTCAGGTTTTTGTCAATCTGATCACCAATGCAGTCTCGTTTTGTGATGATGGCGATGCGGTACGGGTCTGGGCACGCAAGCGCGAAAACCGCGTGCTGATCGTGGTGGAAGACACGGGGCCCGGGATACCCGAACAGGCGCTGGCGAAAGTGTTCAAGCGGTTCTATTCAGACCGGCCCGCCTCGCATTTTGGCAATAATTCTGGCCTTGGACTGTCGATTTCGAAACAGATTGTCGAGGCGCATGGCGGGGTGATTTGGGCCGAGAATATTCGCCCGACCCATGCCGACCCCACTTCGGAGCCGCTCGGGGCGCGCTTTGTTGTTGGTCTGCCGATTTGACCGCGCAGGCGGGGCAAGACGGCGTTAATCTGCATGCCAGTTGCATCGCCGTTGAGGGCCGTGGCCTTTTGATTCTTGGGCCCTCTGGGTCGGGAAAGTCGGCCCTTGCCCTACAGCTGATGGCCTTTGGGGCCGATTTGGTCGCCGATGATCGCACGCAAATCACCTTGCAAGACGGTCAGTTGTTGGCCAGCTGCCCAGTGCCGATCCATGGTTTGATCGAGGCGCGCGGCATGGGCCTGTTGCGGGCGCCGACTGTGACATTGGTTCCTCTTGTCTTGGCGGTAGACTTGAGCCACTCTAGCAGCGAAAGATTGCCCCCGCGTCAAAAGATGGTGGTGCTGGGTCAAGAGCTTGATCTTGTTTCTGCAATCCAGGGCAACCATTTTCCTGCGGCGATCCTGTGTTATCTGAAGGGCTCGCGGCAGGACTGAGAGGCGTGTTTCGTGACGGCACAATCGGACGTTTTGGCAGAGCATCAATTGGTTCTGGTCACTGGCCCTTCGGGGGCTGGGCGCACGACGGCGATCAACGCCCTGGAAGATCTGGGGTTTGAGGTGATCAACAACCTGCCCCTGAGCCTTGTACCGCGTGTGATTGACGGGCCATCGCTGGGGCGGCCGATTGGGCTTGGCATTGATGTGCGCAACCGCGATTTCAATGCCACCACTTTGATTGAACTGATCGATATTTTGACGCGCGATCCGCGGGTGAACCTTGAGGTGATTTATCTCGACTGCGGCATTGCCGAGCTGATCCAGCGCTATGCCGACACCCGCCGCCGGCATCCTTTGGCCCCGACAGAAACCCCCAGCGAAGGCATCGACCGCGAAATTGACCTGCTGGCACCGATCCGCGTGCGGGCGGACCATCTCATTGATACCTCCGAGATGTCGCCGCACGATCTGAAGGCCGAGATTGGCCAGCGCTTTAGGCATGATGATTCGGCAAAAATGGCGGTCTCAGTGCAGTCCTTTAGCTATAAACGTGGACTGCCGCGCGGCTTGGATATGGTTTTTGACTGCCGGTTCCTTGCGAATCCCCATTGGCAGGCCGAATTGCGTGATAGCGATGGCCGCGATCGGGCTGTCACTGACTATATCCAAGCGGACCCGCGCTTTGCCGAATTCTTCCAAAAGTTGCAGGAATTGATCCTGTTATTGCTGCCCGCGCATTTAAACGAGGGAAAAGCACACTTGGCCATTGGCTTTGGTTGCACGGGCGGGCAACATCGCTCTGTTGCCGTTGCGGAAAAACTAGGCAATGTGCTTGCACAAGCGGGCTGGCCGGTGTCAAAACGGCATCGAGAATTGGAACGCAAAGCGGCGGTGACGTCGGATAAGGCATTGAGGTAGCAGGCGCGTGATCGGCATTGTCATCGTGGCACACGGGGGGCTTGCGCGCGAGTATCTTGCGGCGGTCGAGCATGTGGTCGGCCCTCAGGCCGCCATGCGTGCCATCGCGATTGAAGATACGCACGACCGCGCCGCCAAGCAGACGGAAATTTGCGAGGCTGCCGATGCGGTCGATCAGGGCCAAGGCGTGGTGATGGTCACCGATATGTTTGGCGGTTCGCCGTCGAATCTGTCCTTGATGGCCTGCGCGGCCTCAGAGCGGCGCATTCTTTACGGCGCAAATCTGCCGATGCTGATCAAACTGGCGAAGTCGCGCGATTTGCCGATTGCCGAGGCGGTCAGCAACGCCTTGGATGCGGGGCGGAAATACATCAATTCTTTGGATCTCGGCGGAGGAGCCTGAATATGTCGGGACGGGCTTTGGCTATTGTGAATGAAAAGGGGCTGCACGCGCGGGCTTCGGCGAAGTTTGTCGAGGTGGTCGAGGGCTTTGACGCAACCGCACAGGTCAGCAAAGATGGAATGACGGTCTCGGGTGACAGCATCATGGGGCTTTTAATGTTGGCAGCGTCCCGTGGAACCTCTATTGAGGTGACAACAGCTGGCGCGCAAGAAGCAGAGCTTGCAGACGCTTTAGAGGCATTGGTCGCCAATCGGTTTGGCGAAGACTTCTGATGCGCGGGACGAGGAAGGCTTATGCGTCGTGAAAGATATGCCACAAAATGAATTCATCGCGGCTCCGGCCGCCAAGTCTCGTAAATATGACATGCAGCGGCTGTCATATGCGGGAACTTTTACCAACCCGTTCAAATCGGGCAGCATTCGTGCGATTGAATGGCTGACCGCGAAAATTCAGTTGTTGCGGCTGATCCGCGAGTTTGAACGCTCGGGTGCGCCCTTTGGTGCGCCGTTTTGGCCCAAGGCGATCAAGCAGATGGGCATTCGCATCGACACGCCGGCCGAGGAAATCGCGCATATTCCGGCGACGGGTCCGGTCGTGGTGGTGTCAAACCACCCGCATGGGCTGGTCGATGGCATGATTATCGCCGAATTGGTCAACCGCGTCCGCTCTGACTTCAAGATTTTGACGCGGTCTTTGCTGACAGGCATTCCAGAAGTTGAACAGTTCATGATCCCGGTGCCGTTTCCGCATGAGGAAAACGCGCGCGAGTTGGGCTTGCAGATGCGCAACGAAACCATGGCGCATCTGAAGGCGGGCGGGGTGATTATTCTGTTTCCGGCCGGTAAAGTGGCAATGTCAGAGACGTTTTTCGGCCCTGCGATCGAGGCCGAATGGAACGTCTTTACCCATAAGATGATTCAGCGTTCGGGGGCCACGATCCTGCCGATGCATTTCACCGGGCAAAACTCGCGGCTGTTTCTGATTGCCAATAAGCTGTCGGATACGCTGCGGCAGGGTCTGCTGTTGTACGAGATCAAACGCGCATTGTTCAAGCCGCAGCGCCCGTTTATTGGCGCTCCGATTCCGGCTTCGGTGCTGGATCAGTGGGATGGCAACCCGCGTGGATTTTTGGCTTGGCTGCGCCAGCACACACTTGATTTAGGCACAAAGCCAAAAGGTTAGCGCGTCGGAACAGGAACATCGCCGCGGTAATCGTAAAAGCCGCGCTTGGTTTTGCGCCCCAACCAGCCTGCTTCGACATATTTTGACAACAGCGGGCAGGGCCGATATTTGCTGTCGCCCAAGCCGTCATGCAGCACGTTCATGATCGCAAGACAGGTGTCCAAACCGATGAAATCGGCCAGTTCCAGCGGCCCCATCGGATGGTTGGCACCCAGCTTCATCGCTTCGTCAATCGATTTGACCGAACCAACGCCTTCGTAAAGCGTATAAACCGCTTCGTTGATCATCGGCACCAGAATGCGGTTAACGATAAAGGCGGGGAAATCTTCGGCATTGGCGGCGGTTTTGCCCAGACGCCGGACCACCTCCATCAGGGTGTCATAGGTCTCGCGGTCGGTGGCGATGCCGCGGATCAGCTCGACCAGCTGCATCACCGGCACCGGGTTCATAAAGTGAAAACCCATAAAGCGTTCGGGCCGGTCTGTGCGCGAGGCCAGACGCGTGATCGAGATCGACGAAGTGTTCGAGGTCAGAATGGTCTGCGGTGCCAGATGCGGCGCAAGCCCTGCAAAGATGGCGTTCTTGACCTCTTCCCGCTCGGTCGCGGCTTCGATGATCAGATCGCAGGGGCCCAGATCGGCGAGCGTTGCACTGGTTTTGATGCGCGCCATGGCGCCGGCTTTGTCGGCGGCGGAAATCTTCTCGCGCGAGACTTGGCGCTCCATATTCTTATCAATGGTGGCGATGGCGGCGCCCAACATCTCGGGGTTCACATCGTTTAGCAAAACTTCGTAACCAGCCAAGGCAAAGACATGCGCGATGCCATTGCCCATTTGCCCTGCGCCCACGATGCCCACCGAACGGATTTCCATACCAAACACCCTTTTGCTGCTGTGCAGCACCATCGCAGCCCGCCGCAGGCAACGCAAGGGCGGCCGTTCTGCACAGTATTTAAGGCAAATCCGGTTTTTAACATTTTAGAAAGCCGACTCGGTCAGGTTTGGGAGTGGGTGTTAAGACATTGGGGTGGCTATGGCCTATATCTTTCCTGGCGAAGGATCGTTGAACTATGAGCTTTGCCAATACGGCAGCTCTCGGGTGCTGTTTCGCGGGCCGAAACAGCCGACGGATGGCGCTTATCTGGCCCTGCTGGGCGGAACCGAGACCTATGGCAGGTTTGTGCAAGCGCCGTTTTCCGCGTTGCTGGGGCGCGGCATGGCGCTGCCTGCGGTCAATTTGGCTTCGATGAACGCGGGACCAGATCTTTATTTGAATGAGCCAGAGCTGCTGCGGATTGCCGCGCAAGCGCGGGTTGCCGTGGTGCAGGTGATGGGCGCGCAAAACATCTCGAACCGCTATTACACGGTGCATCCGCGCCGCAATGATCGATTTCTGGCGGCCTCTCCTTTGCTGAAAGCGCTGTTTCCAGAGGTGGATTTTACCGAATTCAACTTTACCCGACATTTGTTGATGGCGCTGCAATCCCACTCGAGGGATCGGTTTGAGGTGCTGGCCGAGGAGTTGCGTGCTGCGTGGGTGCTAAGGATGCAGCAGGTTTTGGCGGCGCTGAAGGGTCGGGCGATTTTGCTTTGGCTGTCAGAATCTGCTCCGCTTCACCCCGAGCGACGCGCGGTGTTGCAGCGTCTGCCGATCTTGGTGGATGCCGAGATGGTTGCCGCCGTGCGTCCGCATGCCGCGCAATATCTCGAGGCGGTCTATCGCCGCGATGCGCTGTCGAAAGGCTGTTCGGGCATGGCCTTTGCGCCGATGGAGGCGATGGCTGCGGCTGAATTGCCCGGCCCTGCGGCGCATCAAGAGATCGCGGCCAAGCTGATGCCGCTGGTCGCATCGATTTTGGCGCGCCAGCATTGAAAAGGGCGCCCGCGAGCGCCCTTTCAGATCTTACAGCTTTTCGATCAGCTCTGGCACCGCGGTGAACAGATCGGCGACAAGGCCGTAATCTGCCACTTGGAAGATCGGCGCCTCTTCGTCTTTGTTGATCGCGACGATGATCTTGCTGTCTTTCATCCCGGCCAAATGCTGAATGGCACCCGAGATGCCGACCGCCACATAAAGCGAGGGGGCCACGACTTTGCCGGTCTGGCCAACTTGCCAATCGTTCGGCGCATAGCCCGAATCGACCGCCGCGCGCGAGGCACCAACCGCGGCACCCAGTTTGTCGGCCAAAGATTCGATCAGCGCAAAGTCGGCTTGCGAGCCCACACCACGGCCGCCCGACACCACGATGCCGGCCGAGGTCAGCTCGGGGCGATCCGAGGTCGCAACGCGGTCTTCAACCCAAGCCGACAGGCTTGCGTCAACAGCTGCGCTGGTTTTCTCGACCGCCGCAGCGCCGCCCATGCCCGCCGCGTCAAAGGTCGCGGTGCGCACGGTCATCACCTTGATGCCATCCGAAGATTTCACGGTCTGAATGGCGTTGCCGGCATAGATCGGGCGCTCAAAGGTATCGGCGTCGATCACGGCGGTGACTTCGGAAATCACCATAACGTCAAGCAAAGCCGCAACGCGGGGCAGAACCGATTTCGAAAACGCGCCCGAGGGGGCTGCGATATGGCTGAAACCGGGGGCAAGCGAGACGATCAGCGCTGCGGTTGGTTCGGCCATCGCGTGGCAATAGGCGTGATCATCGGCAAACAGCACCTTGGCCACGCCGTCCAGCTTGGCCGCCTCTGCCGCTGCCGCGTCGCCGCCGGTGCCTGCAACCAAAATGGTCACATCGCCCAAGGATTTCACAGCCGTCAGGGTCTTTGCGACCTGATCGGTGGCCAATTGGCCGTCAACAATATCTGCGAGAAGAAGAACGGCCATCAGATCACCCCTGCTTCGTCTTTAAGTTTTGCGATCAGCTCGGCCACCGAGGCCACTTTGACGCCAGCCTTGCGGCCTGCGGGTTCGGTGGTGTTGACGATGCTAAGGCGTGGCGCGACATCAACGCCGTAGTCTGCCGGCGTCTTGATCGCCAAAGGCTTGGCCTTGGCCTTCATGATATTGGGCAGGCTGGCGTAGCGTGGCTCGTTCAAGCGCAAATCAACCGTGACGATTGTTGGCATTTTCACCGAGATTTGCTGCAAACCGCTGTCAACTTCGCGGGTGACGGTGGCTTTGTCGCCGTCAATCACCAGCTCGGAGACAAAGGTCGCCTGCGACCAACCCAACAGAGCCGAGAGCATTTGTCCGGTGGCATTCATATCGTTATCAATGGCTTGCTTGCCACAAAGCACGATGCCCGGCGCTTCTTCGCGCACCACGGCTGCCAGCAGCTTGGCCACGGCCAAAGGCTCGATATCGGTCTGCACATCTGCGGTGGCTTCGATCAGGATGGCGCGATCTGCCCCCATAGCCAAAGCCGTGCGCAGGGTTTCCTGCGATTGCTTGACGCCGATAGAGACCACGACGATCTCGGTCGCGACGCCCTTTTCCTTCAGCCGGATCGCTTCTTCGACAGCGATCTCGTCAAAGGGGTTCATCGACATTTTCACGTTGGCAAGATCGACGCCCGTGCCGTCCGCTTTGACACGGACCTTCACGTTATAGTCGATCACACGTTTGACAGGCACCAGGACCTTCATCGCGCATATCTCCATTTCCAAGGGCCCCAAAGGACCGATCAAGCTCTCGGCTTCGTCATATCGCGTCAAGCGCTTTGGGAACAGACCAAAACCGACCCAAAGGCGCGGTCAGACGTCGCGTCTTGGTTCTTAGCGCGTCAGGCCCGGCACCCAAAGCACATCATCTTTGCCATCATTATTAGCGATGCGGCCCGCGACAAAGAACCAATCTGACAGGCGGTTCAGGTATTTGACCGCCTCGTTGTTGACCTCTTCCATGGTTGCAAGTTCGACGACGCCGCGTTCAGCCCGACGCGACACTGTGCGGCAGACATGCAGATGCGCCGCCAAAGCCGAGCCGCCGGGCAGGATAAAGCTGCGCAGCGGCGTCAGCTTGGCGTTCATCACATCAATTTCAGCTTCCAGACGCGCAACCTGCGCTGCGATCATCCGCAGCGGCGGATAGGCGGCGGTGGCGTCATTGTGCATGTCAGGCGTGCAAAGATCAGCGCCCAGATCGAACAGATCGTTCGAGATCCGCTGCAAGGCCGCATCCATCTCGCCGCTGGCATGCAGCCGCGCCATACCGACGGTGGCATTGGTTTCATCGACATTGCCGTAGGCGGTGACCCGCATCGAATGCTTGGCCACCCGCGCGCCATTGCCCAGTGCGGTTTCGCCTGCGTCGCCGGTTTTGGTGTAGATTTTCGACAGAACAACCATGTTTTAGCCTTTGCTGTGAAGATAGGCATAGCCCACAATGATGATAACCGCCCCAGCCTGCGCGATGATCCGATAACGCATCAGCCGGTTCGAGTGTTTGCGGTTGAACTCGCCACCCTTTGCAAAGCTGCCGATGCCAAGCATCAGAATGATCAGCACGACAAAGCAGGCAAGCACGCCTATCAGGAAAATCGGATCGCTGGGCATCGGGTGTCCTTTCGTTTCGCCCTCACTTAGGCGTATGTCGGCGAAAAGCGAATGCAAAAACGTATATCGAGCTTGGTCTGCGGCAAAAAGCGGCGGCCTAGCCTTTTGCGATCACCCAATCCAGCAGGCGGGTTGGCAAGATCCTGCGCAAAAAGCCCATCAGATGCGTCGGCATGGTGACGTAGTAGCGCGCGCGCGGGCGCGGGCTTTCCAGCGCATGGATCAGTTTTGCGGTTACCGCGGCCGCTGGCAGCTCCCATGTATCGGGAGGGCCTGCTTGGTAAAGCCTTTGGCGCAAGGCGATGTATTGCTCGGCGCGCGCCGAATTTTCCCAATCAATCCAACGTTCAAAATGCGGAATCGCCTTTTCGCGGATTGCGGTGCCAATCGGGCCCGGTTCGATCAAGATCACCTTGATCGGGGTGTCAGACATCTCGATCCGCAGCACATCGGTCAGGCCTTCCATGGCGAATTTTGTCGCCACATAGGCGCCGCGCCATTTCAGCGCCACCAATCCCAAAACCGAAGAGCAGTTGATGATCCGGCCATGGCCCTGCGCCCGCATCAGCGGAATAACCCGCCGCGTCAGGTCGTGATAGCCAAAGAGGTTGGTTTCAAAAATTGCACGCAGCGCGCCACGCGGCAGATCTTCGACAGCACCCGGGCAGGCGAAGGCGCCGTTGTTGTAAAGCGCGTCTAAGGTGCCGCCGGTGCGGCTGACCACCTCGGCCACGGCGGCCTCAACGCTGGCCTCATCGGCATAATCCAGCACAAAGCTTTCCAGCCCCTCGCTGCGCAGACGGGCGCAATCAGCCTCTTGGCGGCAGGTTGCAAACACCCGCCAGCCCCGTGCCGCCAATCCGCGTGCCGCATCCAGACCAATGCCCGAAGAGCAGCCGGTGATCAAAATTGTCTTTTGCATGAGGAAAGGCCCTGTTAAAAACGTTTGCCCTTCCTAGGCTGCGGCTTGCGGTCAGACAACGCCAATCTGGCTATTGGCGAAGCAAACGGCTGGCGACGTAGCCTTCGACGCCATCGCCTTCAATCCTTATCCGCGCCCAGCCACCTGTCGCTTGTGGCTCCAGAACCACCAAAACCTCATCGCCACGCTGAAGCTTGCCGATGACCGCGTAATTTGTGCCCGGCCCGCCGCGCACATTCGCACTGCTGGCGCGGACCCGCAAAATAGGTCCCAAAGCCTCGGCGATGGTCTCTGGTTGCGAGTCGGCTTGTGGCGGGTCGGGCAGCTGCATCACCGGTGCTGTCGGCGCAAAAGCCACGCTTACAATTTCCACAGGTTCAGACTTTGACGGAAGCTGCGGCGCGCGCGGTTTCAAGGGGTTTGCATCTTTTGCCATCAGGCCAAAGCGTTTGATTTCAGGCTCTGCGCCTGCCCCCCACATCGCAAGGAAAAGACCCGCGCACAAAAGCAATGTCAATCGAACCATCATACTCACACCTCACCCACTGGAATTGGATAGCATAAAACTACCCTAAAGATTAAGAGAAAAATCTCTGCGCTTTCCCCCCAAAGTCCTCTGTCAATTTTCCGTCTGGACCCATGCGCCGCGTCGCACTACACAACATTCATGTCAAATGAAGCCGATGACCCCAAGATTGAGCCGATCACCCTTGCCGAGCCTTTGGCGCGTGCGATTGGCGAGCGCTATCTGACCTATGCTTTGTCCACCATCATGCACCGCGCGCTGCCCGATGCGCGCGACGGCCTAAAGCCGGTACACCGCCGGATTCTTTATGCCATGCGCGAGCTGAAGCTTTCAGCCACCAGTGCGTTTCGCAAATCGGCCAAGATCTCGGGCGATGTGATGGGCAACTATCACCCGCATGGCGATGCTGCGATTTACGACGCGATGGCGCGTTTGGCGCAGGATTTCAACGTGCGCTATCCGCTGGTGGATGGTCAGGGCAATTTCGGCAATATCGACGGCGATAACCCAGCCGCCTCGCGCTATACCGAAGCGCGTCTGACCGCGATTGCCGAAACCTTGATGGAAGGTCTGGCAGAAAACTGCGTCGATTTCCGCCCCAATTACGACGGCACTTTGGAAGAACCCATTGTGATGCCGGCGGCCTTTCCGAACCTTTTGGCGAATGGCTCCTCGGGCATTGCGGTTGGCATGGCGACCAATATTCCGCCGCATAATCTGGACGAACTTATTCAGGGCTGCCACGCGATGCTGGCAAACCCAGATCTGGGCGATGAAGAGCTGGTCAAGCTGATCCCCGGCCCCGATTTCCCCACCGGCGGCGTGATCGTCGAACCCCGCGAAGCGATTGCCGAGGCGTATCGCACCGGGCGCGGGTCGTTTCGCACCCGGGCAAAATGGTCGGTCGAGGATCTGGGCCGTGGCACTTGGCAAATCGTGGTCACCGAAATTCCCTATCAGGTGCAAAAGTCCAAGCTGATCGAAAAGCTGGCCGAGGTTATTCAAACCAAAAAAGTGCCGCTGCTGGCCGATGTGCGCGACGAATCTGCCGATGATATTCGCATCATCTTGGAGCCGCGCGCCCGCACGGTGGAACCCGAAATGCTGATGGCGGCGCTGTTCAAATCGACCGATCTGGAAAGCCGCTTCAGCCTGAACATGAACGTGCTGATCGACGGGCGGCAACCAAAGGTTTGCAGCCTTAAGGATGTCTTGCGCGCCTTTTTGGATCACCGCCGCGAGGTTCTGCGCCGCCGCAGCCAGCACCGTCTGGAAAAGATCGACCATCGGCTCGAGATTTTGGAAGGCTTCATCATCACCTTCCTGAATTTGGATCGTGTGATCGACATCATCCGTTATGACGACGAACCCAAGGCCGCGCTGATGGCCGAGGATTGGGGCAAAAAGCACCGCCGTGCGAGTTCGGAAAAAGACTATATCGCCCCCGCAAAAGGTGGCGAAGGCGAGCTGACCGAGGTGCAGGCCGAGGCGATTTTGAACATGCGCCTGCGGTCTTTGCGGCGTCTGGAAGAGATCGAGCTGATCCGCGAGCGCGACGCGCTGATGGTCGAGCGTGCGGGTCTGGTGGATCTGTTGGACAGTGACACGCTGCAATGGCAGCAGATTGGCCGCGAGCTGGAAGAGATTCGCAGCAAATTTGGCAAAGATACCGTTCTTGGCCGCCGTCGCAGCGAATTTGCCGATGCGGGCGAGGTGGAAGAGGTGTCTTTCGAGGCGATGATCGAGCGCGAGCCGATCACGGTGATCTGCAGCCAAATGGGCTGGATCCGCGCGCTGAAGGGCCATGTCGATCTGACCACCGAACAAAAGTTCAAAGATGGCGATGCCGCGCGCTTTGCCTTCCATGCCGAGACCACCGATAAAATCTTGCTCGTTGGTGCCAATGGTCGGTTTTACACGCTGATCGGCGTCAACCTGCCCGGTGGGCGCGGCATGGGCGAACCTGTGCGGCTGATGGTCGATCTGCCCAATGATTCCGAGATCGTGGATCTGCAAATCTTCCGGGGTGGCGAAAAGATGCTGGTTGCCTCTTCGGCGGGCGACGGCTTTGTTGTGGCCTCGGACGAGGTGCTGGCGCAGACCAAGGCGGGCAAACAGGTGCTGTCGCTGGGCGCTGGTGTGAAAACTGCCGTCTGTCGCAAGGTGACGGGCGATCATGTTGCCGTTGTGGGCGATAACCGCAAAGTGCTGGTGTTTCCGCTGTCTGATCTGCCGGAAATGGCCAAGGGCAAGGGCGTGCGGCTGCAAAAATACAAAGACGGCGGGCTGTCGGATGCCACCACCTTTGTTTTGGCCGAAGGTCTGTCGTGGAAAGACCCCGCTGGCCGCACCCGCACGGAAACCGATCTGGCGGAATGGATCGGCGCGCGGGCCTCGGCTGGGCGGATGGCGCCGCGCGGTTTCCCGCGCGACAACCGCTTTACCTAAAACCGCTGCGGGCGGGTCAAACGCCCTCGACCGGCCCGCCTGCCGCAACCCAAGCGCTGAAGCCCTCGCGCAGATGCGCGGCTTCAAACCCCATGTCTTGCAGCGTCGCCACCGTCAGCGCCGAGCGCCAGCCAGAGGCGCAGTGAAACACAAAGCGTTTGCCCGCTTGGCCAAACACCGGTTTGAAATAGGGGCTTTCGGGATCGACCCAGAATTCTACCATACCGCGCGGCGCATGCACCGATCCGGGGATAAAACCTGTGCGCTCGCGCTCGCGCGGGTCGCGGATATCGACGATCACCACATCGGGATCGGCCAGCAGGGCGATGGCGTCTTGGGTTTCAATCTCGGTGATCCGCGCGCGGGCGGTGGCGACCAAGGTCGCGGCATTGACGGCAAGTTTTTGCATGGGCCCCTCCTGACACTTTTAAGCTATTTGATCCGATTGCGCGGGCTTGTGCAAATGCCGATTGCCGCAGCGCCCCTTGCCCCGATCCGCCCCAAAGGCTAGTCTAGCCGCAGTGCAGCAGTAAGGAGCCAGCTATGGCGCAGCGTCTTCATCTTGTCTTTGGTGGCGAACTTGTCACCCCAGATCAGAACGTGTTCAAAGATGTGAATGACATCCATATTGTTGGCATGTTCCCCGATTATGCCAGCGCCTTTAACGCTTGGAAGGCCGAGGCGCAGCGCACAGTCGACAACGCCCATATGCGCTATTTTATCGCGCATATTCACCGCCTGCGCGAAGAAAACAAATCCGCCTCTTTGACCGAGGAAATGGGCGCTTAACGCCCGCGCATCATGGTATTTTCGCTTGGCCGCACGCTTTACAATCTGGCTGCGGGGCGCGTGCCTGCGGTGGATGTGCGACGGCCCGCGCGGCCTTCCGGTGATGTGATTTGGCTGCATGCCCCCAGTGCCGCTGCGGTGGTTGGGCTGACCAGTCTGGCGCGGCGGATCGAGTCTGAGGTGCAGGCCAAGGTCTTGCTAACCTGTCCTGAAGACGTCGCGCTGCCTCCGCAGCAGCTGCGCGATTCAGCCCCCTTTGATCGCCCTGCCGAGGTGCGCAGCTTTTTGCAGCATTGGCAGCCAAAGCTGGTGATTTTCTCGGAAGGTGAACTGCGTCCAGCGCTGATTGCCGAAGCGAGAGAGCGGTGCATTCCGATGTTGATGGTCAATGCCCGCGATCCATTTTTGTTGCGCGAGCGCGATGGCTGGTATCCGGGCTTGGTGCGCAGCTGTCTTGCCGCACAGCAACGGGTTTTCGCAATTGATGCCGCAGGCGCGCGAGCGTTTCGGCGGGCTGGGGCAGAGGAAGTCGTGGCTTTGGGTCGGCTTGAAGAACCCAGCGCCGCGCTGCCGCATCACGAACCCGAACGCGCGGCTTTGGCGGCCTTGCTTGCGACACGGCCGATCTGGCTCGCGGTGGGCGTGCCCGAGGCCGAAGAGCCGGCGGTGATCGCCGCACATCGCGCAGCGCTGCGGCTGTCGCATCGCTTGTTGCTGATCCTTGTGCCGCAAGATTTCTCGCGCGCCGAGGCTTTGGTGCAGCAGATGGAGGTCGCCGAAGGCTGGACCGTGGCACAGCGTAGGTTGGAACAAGAGCCAGATCCGGAAACCACCGTCTATATCCCTGATTCTGATAGTGAATATGGGCTTTGGTATCGGCTTGCGCCGGTCTGCTTTATGGGCGGCAGCCTGTCGGGGCAGGGCTGTGCGCGCAATCCAATGGAGGCGGCGGCGATGGGGTCGGCGATTATCTATGGGCCAAAGCCGGGGATATTTGGCTCGGTTTTTGGTCGGCTTGGGGCAGGGCAGGCGGCGCGGGCGGTCGGCGATGCGGCGGATTTGGGCGAGGCCTTGGGCGATTTGCTGGCGCCTGATCGTGCCGCCCGTCTGGCGCAGGCGGCATGGTCGCTGTCCTCTGATGGGGGCGAGGCAAGCGAGCGGGTGTTTCAAGATCTCCGTCATCTGATGGGCAGGGGGGCGTGATGCGGCCGCCTGCGTTTTGGCATCAGCCGGTTGGAGTTTGGGCGCGCCTGCTTGCGCCGCTGGGCTGGATCTATGCCGCCAGCGTGGCGCGGCGTCTGCGCAAGCCCGGCTATCGCGCGCAAGTACCGGTGATTTGCATCGGCAATATCAATGCAGGCGGCACTGGCAAGACGCCCACTGCCATCGCCTTGGTCGAACGGCTGGCAGCACGCGGGCTGCGGGTGGCCGTGGTCTCGCGCGGTTATGGCGGACGGCTGGCGGGCCCTGTTGCGGTTGACCCCAAGCGGCACCGCGCGGCTGATGTTGGCGACGAGCCTTTGCTGCTGGCCGCCTTTGCGCCGGTGTTTGTGGCGCGTGATCGCGCTGCAGGGGTGCAGATGGCCGAGGCCGCGGGCGCGCAGGTGGTGCTCTTGGACGATGGCTTTCAAAACCCAAGCGTGATCAAAGACATCTCGATTGTGGTGGTCGATGGTGCGGTGGGCTTTGGCAATGGCCGCTGTTTGCCGGCGGGGCCTTTGCGCGAACCTGTGGCCGTTGGGCTGGCGCGGGCAGATTTCGTGCTGGTGATTGGCGAAGGCCGCGTCAAAACCGCCGCCGTGCCGCAGCTGTCTGGCAGGCTTGAGGTTTTGCAGATGGGGATGGATTGGCAAGGCGAGCGGGTGCTGGCCTTTGCTGGCATCGGGCGGCCGGAAAAGTTCTTTGCCACCCTGCGCGCCACCGGAGCCGATGTGCTGCGCGGCGAGGCTTTGGAAGATCACCAAGTGCTGACGCCCGCGCTTTTGGCGCGGCTTGAGGCCGAGGCAACCCTGCGCGGCGCGCAGCTTGTCACCACCGAAAAAGACGCCGTGCGCCTGCCCGAAGCTTACCGCATGCGGGTGCTGACCCTGCCGGTGCGGCTGCAAATCGCCGATTGGTCGGCATTGGACGCTCGCCTTGCCGCCTTGGGCGTTATATAGCGCCGCAAACCCCTTACGGAGGCTGAGATGTCAGAGATCAAAACCCTATTTGCAACCCGGCTTTATCGCGCGCATCTGTCCGAGATGGGCGCGGGTGTCGATGGCTCTGAACTGGAGGGCGCTTGCCTGTCGATTGCCGAAGATGACGAGGCAGGCCAAAGATGGTGCGAGGAAAACGACTATCCCGGCTATACCTCTTATGCCTCGTTGGATGATCTGCCTTGGCGGTTTCCGATCTTTCAGGCGCTGGTCGATCTGTTGGACAAGCATGTCGCCGCCTTTGTCAAAGAGCTGGATTTCGAGCTGGGCGAGAAAGAGCTGAAGCTTGATTCGCTTTGGGTCAATATCTTGGGATCAGGCGGCAACCATGCCTCGCATATCCACCCCCATAGCGTGATTTCCGGCACCACCTATGTGACCATGCCCGAAGACACCAGCGCGATCAAATTCGAAGACCCGCGGCTGGCGATGATGATGGCCGCACCGCCGCGCAAAAAGACCGCGCGCGAGGATCTGCGCAGCTTTATCTATGCCAAGCCCGCGGCCGGCGAGGTGCTGTTGTGGGAAAGCTGGCTGCGCCACGAGGTGCCGATGAATATGTCGGATGACGAGCGGATTTCGATCAGTTTTAATTATAACTGGGGCTAAGGCGCGGCTGACTCCGCTCTGTTTCGCTGCAACATAAGGAAATACCATGCACTTCGTTGAAATCGTTGCCCTGCTGGCTGTGCTACAGTTTTTGTTCTTTGGCATTATGGTGGGCAAGGCGCGGATGGTCTCGGGCATCAAAGCTCCCGCTGTGACGGGTGATGCGGGGTTCGAGCGCGCCTATCGGGTGCAGATGAACACGCTGGAAATGCTGATCGCGTTCTTCCCTGCGCTTTATGTCGCAGCACAGCATTGGTCTGGTTGGTTGGTTGCTGCGATTGGTGCGGTGTTTCTGGTTGGCCGGATGATCTATTGGCGCGCCTATGTCAAAGACCCCTCCACGCGGAGCTTGGGCTTTGCGCTGTCGTTTGGCCCCGTTTTGGTTCTGGCAGTTTTGGGTTTGATTGGAGCCGCGCTGGCGATGTAAAAGAGGGGGGTGACCCCTTCTATTTGCCTAAAATCTCGTCCTGATGCTGGCCCAGCTTTGGTGCGGGGCGATCCAGTGCCAGATCAGCGCCGGAAAACCGGAAGGGCGAGCGGACGCCCTTAATGCCTTCGGGCGCGATTTCCATTTGCCGCGCCACAACCTGAGGGTCGGCAAAGGTTTCGGCCAGATCATTGATCGGGCCTGCTGGCACGCCTTGGGCTTCGCAAGCGGCCAGCAATTCAGCCTTGGCAAAGCCGCGCGTGGCTGCGGTCAGCCGCTGGGTAAGATCGGCGCGATTGGCGACGCGGTCGGCATTTGTGGCAAATTGCGGCGCATGTGCCAGATCGTGCAAGCCCAAAATCTCGCACAGCCGCTGGTATTGCGTATCGTTGCCCGTGGCCAGAATGATCCAGCCATCGGCGCAATCAAACACCGCATAGGGCACCAGATTGGGATGCGCATTGCCCATCTTTTTTGGCGCAATCCCCGAGGTTAGATAGTTCTGCGCTTGGTTCGACATCACGCTGGTTGCGACATCCATCAGCGCCATGTCGATGTGTTGACCAAGCCCCGTGCGGCCGCGCTGCACCAAGGCCGCCAAGATCGCGGTGGCGGCATAAACGCCGGTGAACACATCGGTGACCGCCACGCCCACCTTTTGCGGCTGCCCCTCAGGCTCGCCCGTCACCGACATCAGACCCGCCATGCCTTGGATGATGAAATCATAGCCTGCGCGATGCGCATAGGGGCCGGTTTGGCCAAATCCCGTGATCGAGCAATAGATCAGTTTGGGGTTGATCGCGTGGAGGCTGGCATAGTCGAGCCCATATTTCGCCAGCCCGTCAACCTTGAAGTTTTCGATCAGCACATCGGCATCCGCAATCAGCCGATGCACGACCTCTTTGCCCTCGGGCGTGCGGAAATCGGCAACCACACCGCGTTTGCCGCGGTTGGTGGCGTGGAAATAGGCGGCAGAGGTTTCGTCGTCGCGCGTCACAAAGGGCGGGCCCCAGCGGCGGGTGTCATCGCCTTCGGGGGCCTCGACCTTAATCACATCCGCGCCCAGATCGGCAAGGGTCTGGCCAGCCCAAGGGCCTGCCAGAATCCGCGCAAGTTCGACGACCTTGACCCCTGCAAGCGGCGTGTTCATCACTTGGCCAGTTCTGCCTCGATCAGCGCTTTCAGGTCAGGATAGGCCATATTGGTATGCTTTTCGCCATTGATCAAAAAGGTCGGCGTGCCTTCGATGCCAGCGGCTTTGAAGCTGGTTTCGTAATGGTCAACCAGCGCCTTGGCCATGTCATTGTCTTTCATGCAGGCATCAAGCGTCGCGTCATCCATCCCAGCAGCGCGACCGATTTTCTTTAGGTTCTCAACCACTTCGGTTGGCTTGTCGCTGGCAGCCCAGTCTTTTTGCGTAGAATAAAGCGTGTCAGTGATGCCGATATAGCGCATCTCGCCGCCGCAACGCGCCATCATGCCCGCCCAAAGGCCGTAGCGGTCAAAATAAACCTCGTGGTAGACCAGACGCACTTTGCCGGTGTCGATAAACTCTGCCTTCAGCAGCGGGTAAACCGTCTCGTGGAAATGCGCGCAATGCGGGCAGGTGAAAGAGGCGAATTCGTCGATCACCACCTTGGCGTCAGCCGCGCCAATGCCAAAGTCTTGAATTTCGATCGCAGCAGCAGCAGCTGGGGCGGGCGTGGCGGTGGTGTCGGCATTAACTGCCCCAAGGCCAAGGCCAAAGGTCAGCGCCAAAGTTGCAGCAGCGGTTGTAAAGAGATTGGCCATCAAGAGGAACCTTCCTTGGATTTGCGGCGAGTTAAGAAGTTTTGCACCAGAGATTCAAGCGCATTGCGCAGCGCCTCGTCCTTTACCGGCGCGGCAAGGCTTGCGGCCTCTTGCTTGACCGCAGCCGAGGCGGCGGGTTTGGCGCGGGGCGCGTGGGAAAACTGCGCCTGACCTTCGGCAAAGCCGGTGGCTGCGGTTTGGGTCAGGATAATGCGCGAGATCGCGGCATAGCCGTAAGCGGCATTTACCTTTTCGCGCAGCTGTTCTTTTTGCATCTCGATCATCGGGGCGTTGGCGCCGGTGACCAGCAGGGTCAGGGTCGCGCCCATGCCCTCGCGGCCATAGCCGATTTTCACCGGGCGGGTGATGGCGGCCATCTGCGCGCCTGCGATTTCATCCCAATGCGTCAGCACGCGGGCCACGGCAAAGCCACGCTTTTCGCCCACTGTGCGGATTTGTTCGCGCAGCAGGCCAGAGGTTGCCTCAAAACCGCGAAAGCGGCGCTTGGGCGTGGGCGGTGGTGCGGATGCGCGGGCCATCTGGTCCTTTCAAGATCTGGCTCTATTGTAAGGGGCAGGGTGCTGGCATGCCAGAGCTTTGGCAGCCAAAGGGGGATAAAGATTGCGTGACGCAGCGGTGAGCGAGCAGCTTTTGGCGTGGTATGATGGCGCCGCAAGGGTGATGCCCTGGCGGATTGGGCCTGCGGCACGGGCTGCGGGCGCGCGGCCTGATCCCTACCGGATCTGGCTGTCCGAGGTGATGCTGCAACAGACCACCGTCGCTGCGGTCAGCGGCTATTTCACCCGCTTTGTCACGCGCTGGCCCAGCGTGCAGGATCTGGCGGCGGCTGCGGATGCAGACGTCATGGCCGAATGGGCGGGGCTTGGCTATTACGCCCGCGCGCGCAATCTGCTGGCCTGCGCGCGCGCCGTGGTGCGCGATCATGGCGGGGTGTTTCCTGCCACGGCTGAGGGGCTGCGGGCTTTGCCCGGCGTGGGGCCCTATACGGCGGGGGCGGTGGCCTCGATTGCCTATGACGAGCCTGCGGTGGTGGTGGATGGCAATGTCGAGCGCGTGATGGCGCGGCTGTTCGCGGTCGAGACGCCTTTGCCGCTGTCAAAGCCTGCGCTGATCGCGCATGCAACCCGGCTGACCCCGCGCCTGCGGGCTGGCGATTATGCCCAAGCGGTGATGGATCTGGGGGCGACGATTTGCAGCCCGCGCAACCCTGCTTGCGGCATTTGCCCGCTGATGGCGCTTTGTCTGGCGCGCAAGGCCGGCATCGCGGCAGAGCTGCCGCGCAAGCTGCCAAAACCGGAAAAGCCGGTGCGGCGCGGCGCGGTTTGGCTGGCGGAAAATGCTGGCCAAATGCTGGTCGAGCGGCGGCGCGACAAAGGTTTGTTGGGTGGCATGCTGGGCTTTGTCGGCGATGGCTGGGATGGCGCAGGCGGTGGCCCGCCGTTTCAGGCCGAGTGGCAGACTTTGGGCGAGGTGAAGCACACCTTCACGCATTTCCATCTGTTTCTGACCGTGCATTGGGCCAAAGCGCGCGGCAATCCCGAACGCGGTAGTTACGCAGATCTTAACCCTGACGATCTGCCAACGGTGATGCGCAAGGCCTATGACCTTGCGTTCACCACCCAAAAGCCGCGTTGAGGCCTTGGTTTTTTTCGATACACTGTGCTGAACTGCGAGGGTTCCATGCGTCAAATTCCGATCTCTGAGGTGCAAAAGCTGCAAAATGCCCTGCCGTTCTGGCTGTCTTTGGGCATGCTTCCGGTGGCGGTTTTAGGCGCGCTTTGGGGTGGGGTCTGGGTGGCGGGCCTGCCGCTTTATTCTTGGGTGCTGTTTTCGATCTTGGATGCGATCAACGGTCTGAACGAGGACAACGCCGACCCTGAAACGCCTGAAACCAGCCTGACCTATTACCGCGCGATCACGCTGATCTGGTTTCCACTGCAAGCTTTGCTGCTGTTCTGGATGGTCTGGTATGTGCCGCAGGCGGCGCATCTGGGCGGGTTGGAAAAGCTGGTGCTGTTCTTTGGCGCGGGCATTGTCTCGGGCACGGTTGGCATCAACTATAGCCACGAGCTGATGCACCAAAAACCCGTGGCCGAGCGTTGGTTGGCCGATCTGCTGCTGGCCATGGTGTTTTACGGCCATTTTCGCAGCGAACATCTGCGGGTGCATCATCTTTATGTCGGCACCCCGCGCGATCCGGTGACGGCGCGCTATAACGAAGGCTTTCATCGGTTTTTTCCGCGTGTGCTGCGGCATTGCTACGGCTCTGCTTGGCGGGCCGAGGTGGCGATGCTGGCGCGCAAAGGTCTGAAGCCCTTTGATAAATCCAACCCGTTTTGGCGCTATTGGGGCCTGCAAGCCGGGATGATCTGTCTGGCCTTTGGCTTGGGGGGCTGGCAGGGGCTGGGGTTGTTTTTGTTTCAGGCCATGGTTGCGATCTGGCAGCTAGAGCTGGTGAATTACGTCGAACACTACGGGCTGACGCGGCGCTATCTGGGCGAGGGGAAATATGAACATGTGCGCCCACATCACAGCTGGAATGCGACTCAAAAGGCGTCGAACTGGCTGCTGATCAATTTGCAGCGCCACTCTGACCACCACTTCAAACCCGACCGCCGCTTTCCCTTGCTGCAAACCTATGCGGCAAACGATGCGCCGCAGATGCCTTATGGCTATCCGGTGATGACGGTGGCGGCGATGCTGCCGCCGATCTGGCGGCGCATCATGAACCCGCGCGTGCGGGCGTGGCGGCGGCAGTATTACCCCGATATCACCGATTGGAAGCCCTATAACAAAGCGTTGAACCCCGCCCCCAAGGGCGCGCCGCTGTGATCATTCGATCGGCGTGCCCAAGACCGCAATCGCCAGCCCAAAAACCGCAAGCCCCGCATAGGCGGTGACGCGCAAAGCGCTCTGGTCGCGGTGGCTGGCGGCAATCGCGGCTTGCAGCGCGTAATAAAGCGCAAAGGCGCGCGAGGCATAGGCGATGATCTGAAAGACATCGGCGCTCCATGTCAGGGCAAGGCCCGCGCCGACCAAAACCGCATAGGCTTGACGCGACGAGACGCGGCTGCGCGTCAGCTCGGCGATCAGCCCGCCCGCGCCGCTGGTGTCTGCAATGGCTGCGGAAAACTGCGCACTTAGCGCTGCGGCCACCAGCATCGCGGGCAAGATCGGCGCGACCACAGCCATCATCGCAATGATCGCGGTCTCGCTAAGCGCGCCGGTGGCGGGGGCAAAGGCATAGGCCAGAAGTGTGATGTAAATCATATAGATCACGGTCGAGATCGCCTGCGCCCATTGCATGGATCTGATGCGAACCCGCGCGTCATAACTCTCGGACAGATAGCGCGAGGTCTCGAACCCTTGCACGGTGACGATCAGGCCAAAGCCCAAGGTCAGGCTTTGCCACAGCGAAACCTGCGGCGGAATGATCTGCAAGGCCCCCGCCTGCGCTTGGGTCACAAAATAGCCCGCAAGCCCGGCCAAAAGCCCCGCGATCACCACCAGTTTCACGCCGACGGTGACTTGTTCCAGCCGCTCCAGCGCGTCAAACCCGCGCAGCCAGCCGACGCCAAGGATCAGCAAGAACATCGCCGAGGTCAGCAACCGCGCATGCAGCGCATCACCGTAGGGCGTCAGGCTGACACCAAAAGCGCCAAACAGGTTCAGGTAATAGGCCACCGAAATCACATAGGCAAAGGACAAGACCCAAGAGGCGGCGGTTTCCAAGCCTTGCTCGATGATCGGGCGGGGCTTGGTGCTGCGATGGGCGATATTGCTGCGAATGGCGGCGCCAAAGGCCCAAGCGCCAGCGCAAAGCGCTGCCATCACCAAGGGAGCGCTGGCCCCCCAAGATTGATGCAAGATCGGCCCCAGCACCAGAAACCCCGATCCGATGATCGAGGCCAGCGGCGTCATCGTCGCCCGCCACAAGGGTGCATGCGACAGCCGCGGATACAGCAAAATGGCGGCGATCAGCAGACTGCTGGTCAGGATCAGGGCGTTTTGCATCGGCTGGGGTCTGCTTTGCTGTAAAGGCGCATCGGAGTGATTAAAGGCAAAAATCCCCAGCGTGCAAGCACGCTGGGGCAGTGGTGCCATGGGCGGACCGTGGCACGGCGTAAACCTGAAATTTCGCGGGAAGGCTGCGCCAAAGCGCAGCCCTGTCAGTGGCGACGACCTGTGTCGGCCTCCATTTCGGCGCGGATTTGTTGGCGCAGGATGTCGATGGGGATCATCTTGCCATCGCGCTTGAAGTGCCAATAGGTCCAGCCGTTGCAGGAGGGCGCACCTTCCATCTTGGCGCCAACTTGGTGGATCGAGCCTTTGACGTCCAGCCCGATCAGCGTGCCATCAGCGCGCACCTTGGCGGAATGGCGGCTGCCGATGGAATAAAGCTCTTCACCGGGGCGCAACATGCCGCGTTCGACCACTTGGCCAAAGGGCACGCGGGGTTCGGCGCGCTTTGATCCGGTTACTTCCAGCGCCGAGGCGTCAAAGCGGCGCACGCGTTCGATGCGGGCGGCGGCGACTTTGCGGTAAGCCTCTTCCCGCTCGATCCCGATGAAATCGCGGCCCAGCATCTTGGCAACCGCGCCGGTGGTGCCGGTGCCAAAGAACGGGTCAAGCACCACATCGCCGGGGTTGGTGGTGGCGATCAGCACACGGTGCAGCAGGCTTTCGGGCTTTTGCGTTGGATGCGCCTTGTCGCCGTGTTCGTCTTTCAGACGCTCGTGCCCCGTGCAGATTGGCAAAACCCAATCCGAGCGCATTTGCACGCCGTCGTTCAATTCCTTCAGCGCTTCGTAGTTGAAGGTGTATTTCGAATCCTCATCGCGCGAAGCCCAGATCAGGGTTTCATGCGCATTGGTCAGGCGTTTGCCGCGAAAGTTCGGCATCGGATTGGATTTGCGCCAAACCACATCGTTCAGCATCCAATAGCCTTGGTCTTGCAACGCAGAGCCGACACGAAAGATGTTGTGATAGCTGCCGATCACCCAGATCGCGCCGTTTGGTTTCAACAGCCGTTTCGCAGCGGCCAACCAAGCGCGGGTGAATTTGTCATAGGCGGCGAAGCTGGCGAATTGGTCCCAGTGATCGTCAACCGCATCGACTTTGGAATTGTCGGGGCGATGCAGATCGCCTTTCAACTGCAAGTTATAGGGAGGATCTGCGAAAATCAGATCAACGCTGCCAGCAGGCAATGCGTTCATCCGTTCAATGCAATCGCCATCAAGAATTTGGTTCAGCGGAAGCGAAACCGCCTCAGCCGCTTTTGTTTTCGTTGCCATCTGTACTGCCTCTTACCTCGGTGTTTGCCACCGCTTGTTGTGGATAAGAATGAGTCATTGGCGAATCACAGTCAAATTCTTTATTGAATCAAGGGGTTACAGTTTTCGCTTGATACAACATCTTGTGGATAGGTTTGAACGAACGTCTATGCCAAGGGGTTACCCCAAGATTTAGCAGCGCTTGCTGGTGCAACTTTGTCGGGTATCCGGCGTTTACCTCCCAGCCATAACCTGGATGCTGTTGCGCCAAATCCACCATGATGCGATCGCGCGCCACTTTGGCGATGATCGAGGCTGCGGCAATCGACAGGGATTTGGCATCGCCTTTGACGATGGCCGTGGCGCGCCCGGCCAGTTGTGTCGGGATCAGATTGCCGTCAATCAGGCAATGGTCTGGCGCAATCGGCAGGCCTGCGACCGCGCGCTCCATCGCCAGATGGCTGGCGCGCAGGATGTTCAGGCGGTCGATCTCTTCCACCGAGGCATGGGCGATGCAGCACTGCGCCGCGCCAAGGATCAGATCATAGAGTTTTTCACGCTTGGCTGCGGTTAAGGTCTTGGAATCGGCCAAGCCTTCGGGAATGTGCGCGGGGTCCAAGATCACGGCGGCGGCGGTCACCGGGCCTGCAAGCGGGCCACGGCCGACTTCGTCCACCCCTGCGATCAGGGCAAAGCCACGCGCTTGGGCGGCGATTTCAGAGCTAAGGTCTGCGGTTGGTTTTTGCATGGCTTTGCCTAGCGCAAAATACGGCGCTTAAAAAGGGGGGCGGCAGGCAAGCAAAAGGCGGGGTGATCCTGGGCCAAGGGCGGGAACCATGCCTTGTTATGCGATAGCAGGGCAATAAACCCCTTTGGATATTGAATAACCGCAGGGCTTTGCGCAGGATAAAGCGGTATTGAATAGGAGTGTGCAGCATGATGCGCCTAATCTTCGCGATGGCCCTTATAGGTCTGGCTCTGCCCGCAGATGCGGCGTGCTATGCCGATTATAAGGCCAAACAGGATGCGCCCTTGCGGCTGCATTACGGTGTGGCACAAGTGTCGGATGCGGCCTGCGGATCAAATGACGCCGCCAAAGGCGAACTTGCGCCCAGACTGGCGGCGGATGGCTGGACGGTGCTAAACGTGGTGTCGACCTTTGGGCCAGAGGGCTTGGACGAAAGGAAAGAAAGTGCAGGGCAATACTTCCTCCGCTACTGAGACATTGCGGGCGGGCAACCGCGTGGTGGGCTATGGTATTGCGGCGATTGTGCTGATTTTGCTGGGCGCTGCGGTGTTCTTGTTTTTGAACCTGCCCGACGCCAATGCCTTTAACGCCCGCGTGGAAAAGCTGTTTGTCGATAATAACGACCTGACCTCGGGGGCCGAGATCAAGCTGTTGGAAATTCTGGCGCAATCGGGCACCAGCTTTTCCGAGGTGCTGCAAAGCTATCGCTCGGTGATCTTTGTGCTGCTGATCTTTGCCACCGCGCTGATGATCGCGGCCTTGGTGTTTTTGGTGACGATCATCGCGCTGAACCGGCGCATTTCGGCCATTCAACGCTCGGGGATACAAGTCTCGTCGATCCTGATCAGCCGCGAGGCGCGGGCGGTCTATATCAACGATATGGAATTTGCCCTGACCGAAGCCGCGATCGAAACCCTGTCGGTGCTGGCCGAGGCGCGGATGGATGACGATGTGCTGACCGGCGCGCAGATTGAAGGCGTGATCTCGGGGCGCGATGCCTCGGACTGCGACGAGGCGGCGGGGGCGACCCGGATCAAGCGGTTGCGCGATGCGCTGGGCAATCAAATGGTCAGCGAGCTTTTGGTCAAAACCGTGGCGCGGCGCGGCTATATGCTGGCGGTGGGCAAAGACACCATTAAGATGATCTAAGCTTTTGCTATACATCCGCTGCGATCTGCTGTAGAGGCGGCAGATCGGCCCGAGGGTTCCGGTGCAGATGCCGTGGGAGGCACGTCTGCGATGGGGAATGAGGTGCCGCATAAATTGGTACTTCAAGGGCGCATCTAAGCGATGCCCCCCATCAGGAAAAGACATGATCGACTTGGGAATTGCTGCGCCTTTGGCCGCAGCTTTGGCCGCTAAAGGCTATGAAAAACTGACTGCCGTGCAAATGGCAGTGCTTGCAGACGAGGCGCAAGGCCGCGATTTGCTGGTTTCGGCACAGACCGGATCGGGCAAGACCGTTGCTTTTGGTATCGCGATGGCGGACCAGATTCTGGCAGGCTCGGACAAGCTGCTTTATGCAGATGTGCCTTTGGCGCTGTGTATTGCCCCCACCCGTGAATTGGCGCTGCAAGTGGCGCGCGAGCTGGAGTGGCTTTACGGCCCCGCAGGCGCGCAGATTGCAACCTGCGTCGGCGGCATGGACTATCGCACCGAAAAGCGCGCGCTGGATCGCGGCGCGCATATCGTGGTCGGCACACCGGGCCGTCTGCGCGACCATATCGACCGCAAATCGCTGGACCTGTCGGGCCTGCGCGCGGCCGTGCTGGACGAAGCCGACGAGATGCTGGATCTGGGCTTCCGCGACGATCTGGAATATATCCTTGCTGCGGCCTCGCCTGAGCGTCGCACGCTGATGTTCTCGGCCACCGTGCCGAAAGAAATCGCGAAACTGGCGCAAGATTTCCAAAATGATGCGCTGCGTATTGCCGCCCAAGGCGAAGCAAAACAGCACGTTGATATCGAATACCGCGCGTTTTCGGTAGCCGTGCGCGACCGCGAACATGCGATCTTTAACGCCCTGCGCTTTTACGAGGCGCAAACCGCAATCGTGTTCTGTAAAACCCGCGTGAACGTCAATCATCTGATGGCGCGCATGGGCAACCGTGGCTTTAAGGTTGTGGCCCTTTCGGGTGAACTCAGCCAGCAAGAGCGCACAAACGCGCTGACCGCGCTGCGCAACGGGCGGGCGAATGTCTGTATCGCCACCGATGTGGCCGCGCGCGGCATCGACCTTCCGGGTCTGGAATTGGTGATCCACGCCGATCTGCCGTCAAACTCGGAAACCCTGCTGCACCGCTCGGGCCGCACCGGTCGTGCGGGATCGAAAGGCGTCTCGGCGCTGATTGTGGCCCCGTCTGAATTCAAAAAAGCCCAGCGTTTGCTGCAAGGTGCGAAGGTTGTGGCGGAATGGGGTGCGGCGCCTTCGGCCGAAGACGTGCAATCGCGCGACGATCTGCGGATCTTTGAAAACCCCGTCTTTGGTCAGGATTTGACCGAAGAGATGGATATGGCGAGCCAGCTGATCGCGCGCTTTGGCCCCGAGCAGATTGCCGCCGCCTATGTGAAATCCTGGCGCTCGGGCCGTTCGGCCCCCGAAGTGCTGACGGAAACCGCAGCGCCACGCGATGCCGCAGCCCCTCCGCGCGAGCGCAGTGAATTTGGCGCCTCGGTCTGGTTTGAACTTTCGGTTGGTCATACCGGCCGCGCCGAAGCGCGCTGGTTGTTGCCAAAAATCTGTGACGCAGGCGGCATTTCCAAGGACGGCATCGGTGCGATTCGCGTGCAATCCGAAGTGACCTATGTGCAGATCGCTGAAGGTTTGGCGGGCAAATTCGGCCAGACGCTGGAGCTTGAAAACGGCGTCGTGATGGCGCGGATGGCGGGCGAACCTTCGATGGACCGTCCCGAGCGCGCGCCGCGCAAAGCCCCTGCTCCGCGCGGTGATCGCCCAGAGCGGGCCGAGCGCGCCGAAAAAGCGCCTTATGAAAAGCGCGACAAGCCAGCCTATGTGCCAAAACCCTCGCGTTTGTTGGAAGAGGCGCGTGCCGATGGCTACGACCCGATCCGTGGCAATGACGCGCCTCCGGCCGAAGCCCCGCAGCCGCGCAAACCCTATGCGCCACGGGCCGAAGGCGCCAAGCCCTACGCTCCGCGCGGCGACAAGCCCGCTTATGGCGCAAAGCCTGCCTATGGCGACAAAAAGCCCTATGCGCCGCGTGGCGATAAACCGGCCTATGGCGCGAAACCTGCTTATGGCGAAAAGCCAGCTTACGGCGCAAAACCAGCTTATGGTGACAAGCCCGCTTATGGCGCAAAGCCTGCTTATGGTGACAAAAAGCCCTACGCACCCCGCGCTGATGGCGAGCGTAAGCCCTATGCCCCGCGTGCCGAAGGCGCAAAGCCCTATGCGCCCCGCGATGCCGAGCCAAAGCCACGTTGGAAATCCGATGACAAAGCGGCAGCCCCGCGCTCGGCTGGTTTCAAGTCGCATGGCGGCGGTGAAGGCAAGCCCGGCAAGGCCACTGGTTTCAAATCGCACAGCGCCGAGGGTAAAAGCTTTGGCAAGCCAAAGCCCGCAGGCCCGCGCGCAGCAGATACCTCTAAGCGGTTCGTGCCGCCAAAGAAGAAGTAATCTGACCTAAAGTTCACATAGGGCCGCCTTCGGGCGGCCTTATGCTTTTATATGGCCAAAGATTTCGCCATGCAGCGCTGGGTTTGCCGCCAGAACCCCCGCCGTTTGCGGTGTGGCATTGTTAAACCGCAGCGCTTGGCCATGACGATCTGTCACCCGCGCGCCGGCCTTGCTGGCAATCAAAGCCCCTGCGGCGATGTCCCATTCCCATGTCGGGCGAAAGGTCAGCATGCCGTCATGCCGGCCCTCGGCCACCAGACACAGCCGATAAGCCAACGAGGCGCGAAAGCTGCGCTGAAAGGCGGGCGGCGGGCCTTGCCAGAAATCGGGCAGCAAGTTCGCCTTTGGTGTCAGGATGTTAGCCCCGTCTTGCAGCCGGGTTGCTGTGGCCGAAATTGCCATGCCGTCCAGCATCGCAGGCGCGTCATGGCTTGCGGTGAACAACAGATCCTTGGCCGGTAGATAGACCGCAGCGGCCACCACTTCGCCCCGATGCGCCACGGCCAGCGAATGCGCGAAATAGGGTTCGCCCGCAATAAAGGCACGCGTGCCGTCGATCGGGTCAATAATGAACACATGTTCGCATTGCAGTCGCGCGCCATCGTCAGGGGTTTCCTCGGACAGCCAGCCATAGCTGGGCCGCGCCGCGCGCAGGGTCGATTTCAGCATGTCGTTGACAGCAATATCGGCCTCGGTCACCGGACCTTGATCGCCCTTTTCCCAAACCGCAGGCGTGTTTTGCCAATACCGCAAAGCGATTTCGCCAGCAGCGCGGGCGGCTTGGGTCAAAAGGGCAAGGTCATGCGCCGGCAAGGGTCATCCCGTCGATCAACAGGCTGGGCACGCGGGTCGACAGATGCGCGCGCGCGTCATTGGCAGGGATGATCCGCAGCAGCATCTCGCGCAGATTGCCTGCGATGGTGCATTCGTTCACCGGATATTTGATCTCGCCATTCTCGACCCAGAATCCCGAGGCACCGCGCGAATAATCGCCGGTGTTTGGATTGATCGTCGAACCGATCATCGAGGTGATCAAAAGCCCCGTGCCCATATCGCGGATCAGATCGGCGCGGCTAAGCTGGCCTTGGGTCAGATCGGTGTTCGACGACGACGGCGTTGGCGGTGCCGAGGTGCCGCGCGCGGCATTGCCGGTGCTGGCCATGCCCAGCTTGCGCCCGGTGGCAAGATCCAGCGTCCAGCCCAGCAGGATACCGTTTTCCACCACCATGCGGCGGGCCGAGGGCAGCCCCTCGCCATCAAAGGGCCGCGAGCCCGAGATGCGCGGGCGCAGCGGGTCTTCCACCAGCGACAGGCCAGCAGGCAAAACCTGTTGGCCCAAGGCATCCAGCAGCCAAGACTGCCCACGCGCAATCGCAGCGCCGTTGATCGCCGAAGTCAGGTGCCCGATCAAAGACGAGGCAACGCGTTCGTCAAACAGCACCGGATAGGTGCCGGTTTTGGGCTGCACAGCGCCTGCGCGCGCCAAAGCGCGTTCGGCGGCAAGCGCGCCAATGCCTGCGGCCGAGGGCATATCGGCGGCAAAGATCCGGCCTTCGCCTGCGTAATCGCGCTCCATCCCCGTGCCCGATCCGGTGAAGGCCACGGCGGAAACCGAATGCGAATTGCGCGCGTAACCGCCCGAAAAACCATTACTGGCGGCCATATGCACCTCGCGGCGGCCATAGCCTGCCGAAGCCTCAACCTGGGTGATGCCTGCGGAATCCATCGCGGCGGCCTCGGCGGCGCGCGCCATCGCCTCTAGGTCGGCGGCGCTGGGTTCGGGCGCGTCTTCCACCAGTTCCAAAGCGGCCAGATCCCAGGATGTGGCGATTTGCTCGGGGCTGGCAAGGCCCGCATAGGGGTCGGCGGGGGCTTCGCGCGCCATAGCAACCGCGCGTTCGGCCAGCCGCGCCAGCGTCGCGGGCGAGGTGTCAGAGGCCGAAACACAGGCCTGACGCCCGCCCATCAGCACCCGCAACCCGATCTCGGTCGCCTCAGAGCGTTCGGCCTGTTCCAGCGCGCCCGCCCGAATATCAATGCTTTGCGACACGCCCGACAGCGCCATGGCGTCGGCCTGCTCTGCCCCCGCAGCTTTGGCGGCGTCCAGCAGGGCTTGGGTCAGCGTGGCAAGGCGGGTCATGGCGTATCCTTTTGCGGCATTTGCAGTCAAAGTCATGCTTTCGCCGCCAGTTTCAAGCGCTAGGCACAGGTTTTATCAAAACAAATGCCGCCCAAGCAGGCTGGGGCGGCGTTTGCAGGGAATAAGGCGTGTTATTGCAGGCGCTGGCCGTTGGCGTAAAAGCCTTTGTCCTTGAACTCCAGCACCGAGGTCAGCTCGTCTTTGTCGGGCGCAGAATTGGTAAACATCGCCATCATCATCTTATAGCCCATGACGTCTTGCTCATTCAGATAGCCCATCGCGACGATCTTATCGAGAAGACTGTTTGCGCCGGTCAGTTTCAAGTCGATCTTGCCCGTGGGCACAGGCAGCCCGCTGAAGGTTTCCAGATCGGAATTGTCGAAGGTCAAAGCGCCGGTGCCGGTCAGCTCTGCTCCGGCAAAGGAGAGTTGCAGCTGCGAGAGGTCCAGCGCGTTCAGCTCGCCCTTGGCGGCCTCGCCCGAGGTGCCCTGTTGCAGTTCATCAAACAGATCGGTGTTCAGCGAGGCTTTGCCCTTGGCATCCAAAATCACCGTTGCACCCTCATGCGGCAGCACGCCAGCGGGGTCGACCATCGCCCAGACCGGCTCTGACACGTTAAAGCCGACGAGCTTGCTTAGAAAGGCGAAGTCCGAGGGCGTGTCAGATTTGCCGGTGGGCATATCAATCATGAACGCAAGTTCATCATAGGTCACATCAACCTGCGGCACTGGCAGATCGGGGCCAGAAAAGCTGAGAGCGGTGCCACTGTTGTGCAGATCGTAGCGTAGATGCATCTTGTCCATCGCAAAGGCCAGCCCTCCTGCCAAGGTCGCGCCACTGACATGGCTGCCGACGCCCTTGGTGTTGGCAGAGACATCGAATTTCGCTGAAGCATAGTCAAAGCTCGAGGTCACCGCAAAGCCAGCCGTGAGGGCTTTGGCCATATCGGCCATATCGGTCAAAGTCCCGCTGGATTGGCCGGAAATCGCCTCGATCTGCGCGGTCATGTCAAAGGCGGACTGAGTGTCGCTGTTTTTGCTAGAGGCTACCAGTGCCATGCTGTCGGCAGTAAAGCTGCTGGCAATCTTTTTCGCCGCGCCCACGCCTTCGACCAGATAGTTTGCCGCGATATTGGTCAGCGTTGCATTCATCGTCAGATCAACAAGCGCGCTGTCAATGCCGTTCAGCGCTTCCAGCGTGGCGGTAAGTTTGGGTGCTGTGATGACATAGGTCAGCGCATCGGCCTGCCCGCTTGCGACCAGCGCAAGCCCTGGCTGCGACAGGGTGATTTTCAGGTCACTTGGTTTTGCGTCCATCAGCCCCGGGGGCGGCGTGGTTTTGATCAGAATTGGGATGCTGTCAGAAAAGGTGACAGTCACTTTGCCATCGCCATTTTCGCTAAAGTCGATTTCATCAATCGACAGCGCCGCCGAACTATGGTCGCTTTTTTGATCAAGGGTCAGACCCGAGACCACAAGCCGGTTGCCGTTGCGGCTGACATCGGTGGTGCGCAGCGTTTGGCCCGAGGCGGACATCATTTCTTGCCAATTTGCCCAAACCTCTTCGGCTGTGACATCTGCCAAGGCACAGCTGGCCGTAAAGACTGCGACTGTCGCGGCGCTACCCGCCAAAAGCATGCGTTTCATAAATCGGCCCCTTGGAACTCTCTTTGACCCAAGCATCCCTGCTTGCATCGGGGCGGTCAAGGGTTTCTGATGTGCGCAATAGACAATCGACGCAATTGTTATCAAGGCGAAGGAGGCATCATCATGCAGGGCAAAGTTGTTGTGATTACCGGGGCAAGTCGTGGCATTGGCGCGGCTGCGGCGCGTGCATTTTGCGGCTTGGGGGCAAAGGTTGCGCTGCTGGCGCGATCAGAGCCCGAGATCGCAGCGCTGGCGGCAGAGCTGGGCGAAGCGGCGGTGGCCTTAACCTGCGATGTGGCAGAATTCGACCAAGTACAGGCGGCTTTGGCGGCGGTTGTTGCGCGCTGGGGGCGCTTGGATGTTTTGATCAACAATGCTGGAGTGATCGACCCGATTGCGCATCTGGCAACGGCGGATCCTGCCGAATTTGCCCGCGCGGTGCAGATCAATCTGAACGGGGTGTTTTATGGCATGCGGGCTGCACTGCCGCAGATGCGTGCGCAGGGCTATGGCACCATCATCAACATCTCCTCGGGGGCTGCGACCAATCCGCTGGAAGGCTGGGGGGGCTATTGTTCCACCAAAGCGGCGGCGCTGATGCTGACGCGCGTCGGCCATCTGGAAGAGGCCGCGCATGGCATTCGGGTGCTGGGCCTGTCGCCCGGAACGGTGGCGACGCAGATGCAGGTCAAGATCAAGGCCTCGGGGGTTAATCCGGTCAGTCAATTGGATCCTTCCGTGCATATTGCGCCCGAATGGCCCGCCAAAACGCTGGTCTGGATGTGTACAGCGGCGGCGGATGCTTGGCTTGGCCGTGATGTGTCGCTGCGCGAAGATGTGGTGCAGCGCGCCGTGGGGTTGCTGGCATGATCGAGGTTAGCAAAGACGGGGGCTTGCTGACGCTGACCTTGAACCGGCCAGAAAAGGCCAATGCGCTGACGGCTGCGATGCTGGCGGACCTTGAGGCCGCCTTGGCGGGCCCGCCCCCTGCGGCGTTGATCCTGACAGGTGTCGGCAAGGTGTTTTCGGCTGGCGCGGATCTAGAGGAAATGCAGGCGGGGCTTGGCCGCAATCCGGCGTGGGAGCGGGTCTCGGCGGCGATTGCAGCGCTGCCCTGCCCGACGATTGCCGCGTTGAACGGCACGCTGGCGGGCGGGGCGATGGGCTTGGCGCTCGCTTGCGATATGCGGCTGGCGGTGACGGGGGCGAAGTTCTTTTATCCGGTGATGCGGTTGGGGTTTTTGCCGCAGCCTTCGGATCCGGCACGGCTGGCCGCATTGATCGGGCCTGCGCGCGCGAAGATGATTTTGCTGGCCGGCACGCGGATCGAGGCCGAAGAGGCGCAGGCTTGGGGGCTGATCGAGCGGATTTGCGCCCCCGAGGCTTTGATGGCGACCGCGCGGGCGCTGATGGCCGATGCTTTGGCCGCCAAAGCGGGGCATAGTGCCGCGATTAAGGCGCTGATCGGCTGACTGCGCGCAAAGGTGTGAAGTAAGGGGTGCTAAACTATGAACTCGCAATGGGTCGTCACATTGATGGGCTGGGCGCAATCGGCCAGTGATATCGCTTTGGGGTGGCTGCTGTCGCCTGCCGCTTGGTCGCAATTTATTCTGCTGGCGCTGGCCTATCTGCTGGCACGCGCTGGCGCCAAGCGCTTGGGGCCGCTGCTGACGCGCCTGCTTGATCCGGGGCAAAAAGACAGCCTGCTTGCCAAACTGCGCCGCTTTTCGCTTGGCTTCGTGCCCTTGCTGATGCCGCTTTTTGCCTATGCGCTGACCGCAGGCGGGGAAGAGGTCACGCGTTCGGTCTTTGGGTCGGGCGAGGTGGTGGCCTTGGGCAAGCGGCTGTTCTTATTCCTTGCCGCGCAAAGTTTCGTACGCGAGGTGCTGACCGACAGCTTCTTGAAACTGTTGGGGAAATATGTGCTGATCCCCTGTGCGGCGCTTTATATGTTTGGCCTGCTAGACCTGATTTTGCAGCGGCTGGATGACAGCATCATCGCCTTGGGCAATATCCGCTTTTCGATTTTGGCGCTGATCCGAGGCCTGGTTGCGGGCAGCCTGTTGTTTTGGCTGGGGTCTTGGTCGAACCGGCAAAGTGCGGGCTATATCAAAGCGCAAGACGAGCTGCGCCCTGCCACCCGCGAATTGGCGGTCAAGGCGATTGAAGTGGCGATCTTTGGCGCGGCGTTTTTGCTGCTGATGAGCATCATGGGCATTGATCTGACCGCCGTTGCGGTTTTGGGTGGTGCCTTGGGTGTTGGGATTGGCCTTGGTTTGCAGCAGATTGCTGCGAATTTCATCTCGGGGATCATTTTATTGATCGAGGGGCAAACCACCGTCGGCGATTATGTTGAACTTGATGGCGGCGAGCGGGGCACCATCGTCAAGATGACCGCCCGCGCCTGCATTTTGGAAACCTTTGACGGCAAGTGGATCGTGGTGCCGAACGAACATTTCATCACCAGCCGTGTGGTAAATTATTCCGACCAAGGCTCTGCCAACCGCTATGAGGCTTTGTTTTCGGTGGCTTATGAAACCGATATTAACCGCGTGCCTGCGGTGATAGAGTCGGCTGTGGCGGCGCTGCCTTTTGTGCTGACCGACCCCGATCGGCCTGATTGCGAATTGCGTGGTTTTGGCGACAGCTCGGTTGACTTTGCAGTGGAATATTGGGTGAACGGCATCGACGACGGCAAAAACAAATACGCAAGCAAAGTGCTGTTTGCGATCTGGAACGCGCTTAAGGCCGAGGGAATCGAGATCCCCTATCCGCGCCGTGTGATCGAGATGCGCCATGTTTGACGCTTTGGTCATTGGCGCAGGCCCTGCGGGGCTGATGGCGGCGGAAGAATTGGCGCGTGCTGGTCGCAAGGTATTGGTCTGCGAGGCCAAGCCCAGCCCGGCGCGCAAATTCCTGATGGCTGGCAAGTCGGGGCTGAACATCACCAAAGATGAAGAAAGCGACAGCTTTATCGCAGCTTACGGCGATGCCTGGCTGGCGCCGATGATCGCGGGTTTTGGCCCGGCGCAGGTGGTGATCTGGGCGCGTGGTTTGGGGCAAGAGGTGTTTACCGGCTCGTCTGATCGGGTGTTTCCGCGCAGCATGAAAGGCTCGCCGCTGTTGCGGGCTTGGCTGGCGCGGCTTGCGGGCATGGGGGTCGAGCTGCGCAGCCGTTGGCGCTGGGCGGGGTTTGCGGACCAAGGCTTTGTCTTTGACACGCCCGAGGGTCGGCAGGTCTTGCAACCTGCGGTGACGGTGCTGGCCTTGGGCGGGGCCTCTTGGGCGCGGCTGGGGTCGGATGCGGCTTGGCTGCCGTGGCTGGCGGAAAAAGGCGTGCAGATCGCGCCGTTCCGTCCGGCCAATATGGGTTTTGCCGTCGAATGGTCGCCGCATATGGCCAAACATTTTGGCGCAGCGATCAAGGGCGCGGCGCTGCATGTTGGCGGGCGTGTCGAGCGGGGCGAATTCGTGATCTCGGCCCGCGGGGTCGAGGGCGGCGGGATTTACGCGGTCAGCCGCGATCTGCGCGAAGGCGGCCAACTGACGCTGGATCTGATGCCGGATGTTTCGGGCGATGAGATTTCGGCGCGGCTGTCGCGGATGAAACCTGCGGAAACCTTGGTCAATAAGCTGCGCAAGCTGGGTCTGCCACCTGCCGCCGTGGCTTTGGTGATGGAGTTTGGCAAGGGCCGCCCGCCGGTCGAGGCGATCAAACAGCTTGATCTGCGGCTTGCAGGCCCGCGCCCGATTGACGAGGCGATCTCGGTTGCAGGCGGGGTGATGCAGGCTGCGGTGACCGAAGGCCTAGAGCTGCGCGCGATCCCGCGCGTGTTTGTCTGCGGCGAGATGCTGGATTGGGAAGCCCCCACCGGCGGCTATCTGCTGACCGGCGCTTGGGCCACGGGGCGCTGGGCAGGCATGGCGGCGGCCGCCGCGCTTTAGCGCGGCCTGCACGCTCGCCCTTCCCGCCCGCCCCACTCCGTGCTAGGGGCAGGGGATGAAAATGCTTCCCACAAAAGATCAGATCCGTCAGTGGATCCTCGACAACCCGACCCTGACGGGCAAGCGCGATATCGCGAAGGCTTTCGGCATCACCGGCGATGGTCGCATCGACCTGAAACGGATGCTGCGCGAGCTGGAGGCCGAGGGCGCGGTTGAAAAGAAATCGCGCCGCTACCGTGAAGAGGGCGCGCTGCCGCCGGTCTCGGTGCTGCTGGTTTTGCCGCCTGACAGCAATGGCGATCTGTTCGCCCAGCCGCTGGAGGCGGGGGATACCGACACGCCGCCGCGCATTTTGATCATGCCACAAAAGGGCGACACCGCTTTGGCGGGGGGGATGAAGATCCTTGCACGGCTGACGCCGGTTGGCGGGCAGGATTACGGCTATGAGGCGCGGTTGATCCGGGCGCTGGGCTCGAACCCGCTGAAGGTGATCGGGGTTTACCGCGCCGCTTCCGAAGGTGGGCGGATTTTGCCGGTCGACAAAGGCTCGGACAAAGAATGGCGTGTGGCGCGCGACCATGACGGCGGCGCCAAGGACGGCGAGTTGGTCGAGGCCGAGCAGATCGGCCCCAAACGCTTTGGCCTGCCGCAAGCCAAGATCACGGCGCGGCTGGGCGACCCTTCGGGTGCGCGCGCGGTCAGCCTGATTGCGATCCATCAGCACGGCATTCCCGACCATTTCCCCGACGCGGTGATTGCCGAAGCCGAGGCCGCCAAGCCTGTGGCCTTGGGCAAACGCGAAGACCTGCGCGGCCTGCCCTTGGTGACAATCGACCCCGTCGATGCCCGCGACCGCGATGATGCGGTCTATGCCATGGCAGACCCAAACCCGAAAAATCCCGGTGGCTTTGTGATCTGGGTGGCGATTGCCGATGTGGCGCATTACGTCCGCCCCAACTCTGCGCTGGACCGCGAGGCCCGCAAGCGCGGCAACTCTAGCTATTTTCCTGACCGCGTGGTGCCGATGCTGCCCGATGTGTTATCGGGCGATCTGTGCAGTTTGCACGAACATGTGGACCGCGCCTGTATGGCGGTCGAAATGCGCATCGACGCGCAGGGGCAAAAGCTGGGCCACCGCTTTACCCGTGGCTTGATGCGGTCACAGGCGAGCCTGAATTATGCGCAGGTGCAAGACGCGATTGACGGGCGCAGCGATGCCAAAACCGCGCCTTTGCTGGACGATGTGCTGCGGCCTTTGTATGCGGCTTATGCTGCCTTGAAGCAGGCCCGCGCCTTGCGCCAGCCGCTGGATCTGGAACTGCCCGAGCGGAAGATCATTCTGGATGACGACGGCAAAGTCACCTCGGTGTCGTTTTATGAACGCTTTGACGCGCATAAGCTGATCGAAGAATGCATGATCCTTGCCAATGTGGCGGCGGCAGAAGAGCTGGTTGGGCTGAAGCGGCCCTTGCTGTTCCGCGTGCATGAGGAACCTTCGCAAGACAAGCTGGAAAGCCTGCGCGAGGTGGCCGAGGCTTCGGGCTTTACGCTGGCCAAGGGGCAGGTGCTGAAGACCATGCACCTGAACCGTTTGCTGTCGCAGGCGGCGGGCACCGAATTTGACGAGCTGATGAATATCTCGACGCTGCGGTCTATGACGCAGGCCTATTACAACGCCGAAAACTTTGGCCACTTTGGTTTGGCGCTGCGCAACTATGCGCATTTCACCTCGCCGATTCGGCGTTATTCCGATCTGATCGTGCATCGCGCGCTGATTTCTGGCCATGGCTGGGGCGATGATGGGCTGTCGGCTTGGGACATCGAAAATCTTGACGACACCGCCAAGCAGATTTCCGACACCGAGCGGCGCAGCATGGTCGCCGAACGCGATACCACCGACCGCTATCTGGCGGCGTTCTTGTCTGAACGGGTGGGCAATGAATTTGCGGGCCGGATTTCGGGTGTGCAGCGCTTTGGTCTGTTCGTGCGGTTGCAAGAAACCGGCGCGGATGGCTTGGTGCCGATCCGCTCGATCGGGCGCGAGTTTTTCCATTACGACCAAGACGCGCAGACGCTGACGGGTTCAGACAGCGGTTTGGTCTTGGGGATCGGGCTGCGCGTGACGGTGCGGCTGGCCGAGGCAAGCCCGCTGACCGGAGGCTTGATGCTGGATCTGGTCGGGCTGGAAGACGGGCCGCTGCCGCAAGGCGGGCGCCGGGGCGGGCGGTATCAGCCGCGCAAGCCCGGTAAATCAGCCGAGAAAGCTGCAAAAACCGCGCGCAAGGTGCATCGCAGCCGGCGCTGACTTGGCAGGATCGTGCCAGACCGCTAGGCTTGCTTTGGCAGGCAAAAGGGTAGGGCATGCGGCGGTCTTTGGGGATCTGTGCAGTGGCGTTGGCGGCGGGGCTTTGCGCGCCCGTCACACTTGCGCAGGATCTGGAACCGCGGGCAGAGGCAGGGCAAAGCATGATGGACGATCTGGGCAGCGTGGCGGGCTTTGAGGCGTGGCGCACAGGCTTTCGCCCGCGGGCCTTGGCGCAGGGTGTCTCGGCTGGCCTGTTTGATCAGGCGATGGCGCAGACCCGCTTTCTGCCCGAGGTGGTCGAGCGTGACCGCAAGCAAAATGAGTTTTCCAAGACGATTTGGGACTATCTGGACAAGGCCGTCTCGGAGGACCGCATTGCCGCAGGTCAGCGGGCGCTGCGCAAGAACGCTGCGCTGTTTGACCGGATCGAGGCACGCTACCACGTTGATAAATATACCGTTCTGGCGATTTGGGGCTTAGAGAGTGCCTATGGCGCGGTGCGCGGCGATATCGACACGCTTTCAGCACTTGCGACGTTGTCTTACGAGGGGCGGCGGGCTGAGTTTTTTGAAGCCGAGCTGCTGATACTGCTGAAGATCTTGCAGCGCGGCGCGGCAAAGCCTGCGCAGTTGCGCGGGTCTTGGGCGGGGGCGATGGGGCATACGCAGTTCATGCCATCCTCTTATGAACGGCTTGCGGTGGATTTTAACGGCGATGGCAGCCGCAATATTTGGGATGACGACCCGACCGACGCGCTGGCCTCGACCGCCGCTTATCTGGCGGATGCGGGCTGGAGGCCGGGGCAGGCCTGGGGGCAAGAGCTGCGCTTGCCGGCGGGGTTTGACTATGATCTGGCAGGCAGCCGCACTCAAAGGCCGATGGCGTTTTGGCGGGGGCTGGGGGTGGTGGCAGCAGAGGGTGCGGCACTGCCCGCGGCCAATTGGGGCGCGGTGATTCTGCCTGCTGGCGCGCGCGGGCCGGCCTTTATGGTCTATGACAATTTCGCAGCGATTGAGAGCTATAACAAAGCTGATGCCTATGTGATTGCGGTGGGGCATTTGTCGGACCGCTTGCGCGGAGGGGCTGGCTTTGTACAGGCCTGGCCGCGCGATCTGCGTGCGCTGACCCTGCCCGAGAAGATCGAGATGCAGCAGCGGCTTTTGGCGCGCGGCATGATGTCGGGCGCGGCAGATGGCAAGATCGGGCCGCTGACAGTGGCGGCGGTGAAGGCGTTTCAGCGCAGCAGCGGTGGTCTGGTCGATGGCTATCCTTGCCTGCCGGTGCTAGAGGCGCTGCGCCTGCCCTGACTCTGACCCTGACATAGACGCGGGGGCCGTTTTGCGGGGCATCGAGCCCCGCAAAACGGCGCTGCCGCGGCCTGCTGATCTGGGCGATGACATTTGCGTGAACGGGCAGGCAAAGCCCAGCGCAGGGCTATGCAGAATGCTGGCTTGCGGTAAGCTGATCTCTATTGACCCCATGAGGAGTTTTGAGATGTCGATGATTACCAAAGCAATTGTCCTTGGTATGGCCCTTTGCGCCGGCGCTGCTTTTGCCGAGACCGAGCCTACCGATCCCGCAGCAATTGCGCGCGAAAATCTGATGAAGAGTTTTGGTGGTGCGGCCAAGACTCTGGGTGAAATGGCGGGAGGCAAGACCGCCTATGACGCTGCTGCCGCAGAGACGGCAAAGGCGGCCTTGATCTCGGGTGCGGCCGAAATCGCCGCTACCTTTGCTGCTCCGACCATGGATCCGGCCGATAAAACCAGCCCTGATGTCTGGAAAAACTGGGATGATTTCTTGGCAAAGGGTAAGGCGCTGGGCGATGCTGCGGCCAGCCTTGATCTTGCGTCAGCCGAAACCATCGGTGCCGGAATGGGTGCGATTGGCGGCAGCTGCAAGGATTGCCACACGCTGTATCGGTTGAAGTAACCCGCCACCGCCTTTGGCCAAAGCCGTGGCACGCAACTGCCGCAGGCTTTGGCTTTAGCCGCAAAACAACCGCGTGATGCGGCCTGTATCGCTTACCTGTGCGTTCAGCCTTGTGGCGACAAGATCACCGCTGACCTCTTGGCGTGGCCAGATCACCCGCAATTGCCCGATCAGATTTTCATCGGCCAGAAGCACAAAAGTTTGGCCTTGTAGCGCGCCAAGCGCTTTGGCGCCGCAATGGTCTGGCTGCGGAGGGATCATTCGGCTGACTGGCCCGAGCTGGGTGCCGCGCGCGGCCACGCAGCCCAAAAGCGTGAGCAGCAAAGCCGCCTGTGCCGCGCCCTGCCGCAGCCCCATCCCCATCTGTAAACGCACGCGGCATCACACTCTTTAAACACAGCTTTGACGTTACTCTGGCCCGAGCCCGCCTGCCGCGCAATTGCAAAACCGTTTTGCGCCGCCAATTCGTCGCTAAGGGGCGTTTCCCGCGTTGCAATTTACCCGTTGCTGTCGCAGGTTCTGGGCAAATTATTTTGAAAGGATATCTCATGCGCACCCGTGCCGCCGTCGCCATTGCCCCCGGAAAACCGCTTGAAATCATGGAGGTCAATCTGGCTGACCCCAAAGAAGGCGAGGTTCTGGTCGAAATCAAAGCCACCGGCATTTGTCACACGGATGAGTTCACCCTTTCAGGCGCGGATCCCGAGGGGCTGTTCCCGGCGATCTTGGGGCATGAGGGCGCGGGCGTGGTGATTGCGGTTGGTCCCGGTGTCAAAAGCCTGAAGGTCGGCGATCACGTTATCCCGCTCTACACGCCCGAATGCCGCGAATGCCCGTCCTGCCTGTCGCGCAAAACCAACCTTTGCACCGCCATTCGCTCTACCCAAGGCCAGGGCCTGCTGCCCGATGGCACGACGCGGTTCTCGATGCTGGATGGCACGCCGATCTATCACTATATGGGCTGCTCGACCTTTGCCAACCACACGGTGGTGCCCGAAATCGCGCTGGCCAAAGTGCGCAAGGACGCGCCGTTTGAGAAGATTTGCTACATCGGCTGCGGGGTCACCACCGGCATCGGTGCGGTTTTGAACACCGCAAAGGTCGAGATCGGCGCCAAGGCCGTGGTCTTTGGTCTGGGCGGCATCGGGCTGAACGTCATTCAGGGCCTGAAGATGGCGGGTGCCGATATGATCATCGGTGTCGATCTGAACAACAGCAAGAAAGAGTGGGGCGAGAAATTCGGCATGACCCACTTTATCAACCCCAAGGAAACCGAAGGCTCGGTGGTGCAAGCGATTGTCGATCTGACCAAGACGCCCTTCGATCAGATCGGCGGCGCGGATTATTCCTTTGATTGCACCGGCAACGTCAAGGTGATGCGCGACGCGTTGGAATGCACCCACCGCGGCTGGGGCCAATCCATCATCATCGGCGTCGCCCCCGCAGGTGCTGTCATTGAAACCCGCCCCTTCCAGCTGGTCACGGGCCGGATCTGGAAAGGCACTGCCTTTGGCGGCGCGCGCGGTCGCACCGATGTGCCAACGATTGTCGATTGGTATATGGACGGCAAGATCGAGATCGACAGCATGATCACCCATGTGCTGAAGCTGGAAGACATCAACAAAGGCTTTGAGCTGATGCATTCGGGCGAAAGCATCCGCGCCGTTGTGGTGTATTGATGCCGCGCGAAGGCACGAAACTTCTGGCAGTTTTGATTGATGCGGACAATGTCTCGGCCCATGCGGCCGAGGCGATTCTGCGCGAGATTACCGCTTATGGCGAGCCAAGCTTGCGGCGGGTTTATGGCGATTGGTCCAGCCAAGCGCTTGCGGCTTGGAAAAAGGTCGCGCTTGATCTGGGGCTGGTGATGCATCAGCAATCGGCCAATACCAAGGGCAAGAATGCCTCGGATATTGGTCTGGTGATTGATGCGATGGATATCTTGCATGGGGGCAAGTTTGACGGCTTTGTCTTGGTGTCGTCAGACAGTGATTTCACCCGTCTGGCCAGCCGTATCCGCGAAGACGGGCTAGAGGTGATCGGCATCGGCGAGGAAAAAACCCCGCCGGCGCTGCGCAATGTCTGCAATCGCTTTGTCTTTATCGAAAACATCCTGCGCGAAACCGATGCGCCAGAGGTGGCGGGCAAGCCAGCGCCCAAGCCGCAAGATCTGCCCGTGGCCAAGCCTGCGGCGGCGCGCGAAAGGTTGGCTTTGGCCAATGTCATGCCGCTGGTGCGCAAGGCGATGAACACCATTGATCCTGATGGCGAGTGGTATTCGCTGGGGCCTTTGGGCCAGTTTATCCAGCGCGAAAACCCCGATTTCGACCCGCGCACCTATGGCAGTGCCAAGCTGTCGGATATGCTGAAACGCTCGGAGGCGTTCGAGCTGCGCCAAGGCGGCGGCAATAGTCTTGAGGTGCGCCGCAGGGATTGATCTCTGGGCTCTGTGGCGGGCTTCGGCCCTTGTCTTGGCGGCCTTAGGGGGGCAAGCTTAAGTGTAAGTCATTGAAAGGGCATGCGATGAATGGTGCGGAAACTTTGGTAAAAACCATGTTGGCCTCGGGTGTCGAGGTGTGTTTTGCCAATCCGGGTACGTCAGAGATGCATTTCGTTGCCGCCCTTGATAGCCACCCCGAGATGCGCTGCATCCTGTGTCTGTTTGAAGGCGGGGCCACAGGGGCGGCGGATGGCTATTACCGCATGTCGGGGCGGGTGGCGGCCACGCTGCTGCATTTGGCCCCCGGTTTTGGCAATGCCTTTGCCAATCTGCACAATGCCCGCAAGGCGCAGTCGGGCGTGGTCAATGTGATGGGCGAACACGCCAGCTATCATTTGCAATACGAGGCCCCCTTGAAGGGCGATACCGAAGGCATCAGCCGCACAGTGTCGCATTGGACCCGCACCGCCAGCGATGCAGGCTCGGTTGCGCGCGATGGTGCCGAGGCCATTCGCGCGGCACGCTCGAAAAACGGCCAGATCGCCACGCTGATCTTGCCCGCCGATACCGCTTGGGACAGCGCGGTTGGCCCGCAGATTGCCGAGGCCCCTGCGGCGCTTGCGCGGCCAAATCTGGGGCAGGTGCAGGCGGCGGCGGCGGCGTTGCGCACAAAAGGTGCGGCACTTTTGGTTGATGGCACGGCGCTGCACGGCCCGCTTGGGCAGATTGCGGCGCGGATTGCCAAGGCGACGGGCTGCCGATTGCTGGCGCCCTGTCTTGCAGCGCGGGTGCGTCGCGGGGCGGGGGCGGTTGACTTTGAACGGCTGGCCTATGTGGTGGAAGAAAACGTCGCGGTGCTGGCGGGCATCACCGCGCTTGTGCTGTGTGGCACGCAAGATCCGACCAGCTTTTTCGCCTATCCCAACAAACCCAGCCTGCCAACGCCGCCTGATTGCCGCATCCTGCATCTGGGCGATATTGGCGGCGATTATGGCTGGAGCTTGCAGGCCCTTGCCGCCGAACTGGGCATTGCCGAGGATCTGGCGGTGGAAGGCATCGCGTTGGATCTGCCGCCATGCGCCACGGGCAGCATGAGCCTTGCGAAAATCGGCCAATCCTTTGCAGCGCTGTTGCCCGAAGACGCGGTGGTGGTGGATGAGGCGATCTCATCTTCGCGCTATTTCATCGCAGCCAGTGCGGCTGCGCGTGGGCATGACTGGCTTGCGGTCACGGGCGGCGCGATTGGCTACGGCTTGCCTGCTGCGGTGGGGGCGGCGGTGGCCTGCCCAGACCGCAAGGTGGTCTGCCTAGAGGGTGACGGTTCGGGCATGTACACCTTGCAATCGCTGTGGACGATGGCGCGCGAAGGGCTGGATGTGCTGATCGTGGTGCTATCAAACCGCGGCTATCAGATTTTGCGCGGCGAATTGGCGAATGTGGGGGTAACAGATGTCGGCCGTAATGCCGTGCGGATGTTTGATGTGGTTGAACCCAGTCTGGATTGGGTGGCGCTTGCGAAAGGTCATGGTGTCGAGGCCGTTCGCGTCACCGATACCGATCAGTTCAACGCAGCCTTTGCCGCAGGTCTGGCGCGCAAGGGTCCCTATGTAATTGAAGTGATCTGCTAAAGCCGCTGGGCCGGCGAAGTGGGTCCTGCGCCAAGGTTTTTCAACCATGGGTTGAAATGTGCTGCGGATTCTCCGCACGTTAACTTTAATTAATACAATTGTGTTGAAGAATTGCGTGACAAATACTGCTGCACCGCTTCATGAAGTCTTGTTGCACAGCAGTTGATGTTTTGATGAGTGTTGAGGATCTGAGTGAGTTTGCCGTGAACTTCCTGCTCTCGGGGCATGGGACATCGCGTCAGCTTGCCGTGCAGCTTGCTCAGAAAATGCCGCAGAGCCCACCGCTTGAAGTGGTGTTTTTGCTGTCGATCACCGCTTCTGGCATTGAGGAAACCTTTTCAGGCCCGCAGATGGAGCGTCTTGCGGTGGAAAGCTGGCGGGCGGCTGCGCTTTTAAGTGTTGATCTGCATATGATGCAGCTGCGCGGCCTGCGCTGTGCAACCTGTCACGATCTGCTGACCTATTGGCGGCAGGTGGATGGGTTTTTCTTAGCGTGAAGCGGGCGACAGGCTGCCGCCCGCTTTTGGGGTTTTGAGGAGCGCGCGCGCGCCTAGCCGACAAGCGCCCCGCTAAGGCCACGGTCCAGCAGCGCGATGGTTTCTTCGACGCCATAAAGCGCGATAAAGCCGCCAAAGCGCGGGCCGTCGCTGGCGCCCAAAAGCACCTCGTACAGGGCTTTGAACCAATCGCGCAGCGGTTCAAAGCCGTGATCTTTGCCGACAGCAAAGACCATGGACTGCAGCGCCTCGTCGTCCAAACCACCGTCCCAAACCGCCAGACGCGCACGCAGATCTTCCATTGCAGTGCGTTCCTGATCGCTTGGCAGGCGGAAGCTGCGCGTGGGCGCAATCCGGTCGGCGAAATAGCGCACCGCAAAGCCCGCTGCCGCATCCAGATCAGGATTGGCCTCGGGCGAGGCATCGGGGGCATAGCGCTTGATAAAGCCCCAAAGCCCCTTGGCGTCTTGCGCCGCCGAGACGCTGGCAAGGTTCAGCAACATCGAGAAAGGCACCACCATTTTCGACGCAGGCGGGTTGCCTTGGTGAATATGCCAAACCGGGTTATTCACCTGCTGATCAATATCTTGGGTCGGATAGGCGCGCAGCTGTTGGTGATATTCATCCATCGCCCGCGGGATCACATCAAAATGCATCCGCTTGGCGGTCTTGGGCTTTTGATACATGAAATACGACAGGCTTTCGGCCGAGGCATAGGTCAGCCATTCGTCGATGGTCAGGCCATTGCCCTTGGACTTCGAGATTTTCTGCCCCTGATCGTCCAAGAACAGCTCATAGCTCATGTGGTTGGGCTTTTTGCCGCCCAGCACTTCGCAAATGCCGTCATAGATCGGCGTGTTGGTCGAGTGGTCCTTGCCATACATCTCGAAATCAACGTCCAGCGCCGCCCAGCGGGCGCCAAAGTCGGGCTTCCACTGCAATTTCACATTGCCGCCGGTGACCGGCAGGGTCCATTCGCGGCCATCTTCGTCGTCAAAGGTGATGGTGTGATTGACCGCATCGACATGCTTCATCGGCACATACATCACGCGGCCGGTCTCGGGGTGGATCGGCAAAAAGCAGGAATAGGTCTGCTGACGCTCTTCACGCAAGGAGGCCAGCATGATCTTCATGATCGCATCATAGCGTTCGGTGGCCAGCCGCAGCGTGTCGTCGAACTTGCCCGATTTATAGAATTCAGTGGCCGAGATGAATTCATACTCAAAGCCAAAGGTATCCAGAAACCGCCGCAACATGGCGTTGTTATGCGCACCAAAGCTGTCATAAAGCCCGTAGGGGTCGGGCACAGTGGTCAGCGGCTGCTGCATGTGGTTGCGCAGCATCTCTTGCTGCGGCACGTTTTCGGGCACTTTGCGCATGCCATCGACATCATCGGAAAAACAGATCAGCCGTGTTGGAATATCCGAGATCGCCTCAAAGGCGCGGCGGATCATCGTGGTGCGGGCAACCTCGCCAAAGGTGCCGATATGCGGCAAACCCGAGGGGCCATAGCCGGTTTCAAACAGCACATAGCCCTTTTCAGGCGCCTTTTTTTCATAGCGTTTCAGCAGCGCGCGCGCTTCTTCAAAGGGCCAAGCCTTGGATTTCATTCCAGCATCGCGCAAAGCAGTCATCGCGTCGTCTCCTTCTGGCGCAAACCCTATATTCGCGCCGACCCCTTCCTCTATTGCTCAAGCGGGCTTAGGTCAATATTCTGCGCTGCAACAACAGGAGTGCTCTCGTGCAAGATACCCCCGCCTCGCTTTCCCCCCAAGACGCGTTGGTTGCCGTGATGATCGCGGTGTCCGCCTCGGATGAGAATATGCGCACCTCGGAACTGGTCGCGATCCAGCAGACGGTGAATTATATGCCGGTGTTTGGCGGCTATGATGCCGACCGCATCGGCGTGGTGGCCAATACCGTGTTTGATTTGTTCGAGGAAGAAGACGGGCTGGACGCGCTTTTTGGTCTGATCCGCGATGCGCTGCCCGAACAGCTGCACGAAACCGCCTATGCGCTGGCCTGCGACGTCGCCGCCGCCGATGGCAACCTGCGTGAGGTCGAGCTGCGCATGCTGGAAGAGGTCCGCGAAGAGCTGAACATCGACCGCCTGCACGCCGCCGCCATCGAATGGGGCGCAAGGGTGCGGCATTTGACGCTGTAATCGGCGCAACCCGCTAGAGATACAAGCCCGCCCAGCGGTGCAGCAACTGCCCTTGCAGCCGATGCGCGCGGCCAACCCAAGCCTTATTGCCCTTGGGCTGGTCGCGCTGGGCAACCGGCACCGCCTCGCGCCGCGCCACATCGGCGGCAAAAATCGCAAACACCAGCCCCTTGCCATTGGCCGCCGTCACATAGCCCGCAAGGTTCGAGACAAAATTCATCGTCCCGCTTTTGGCCTGCACCCGCAGCGCAGCCTTGCTTTGCGGCTTGCCTGTCGCATCGGGCACTCCGGCCTCGCGCAACAACCCCAACAGCTGTACGCCAGTCGGATCCTGTCGCGCTTGGATCAGCACCGAGACCATCTCGGCCGCCGAAAGCCGTGTCATCGGCCCAAGTCCGGAATGATCACCAAAGCGCCCGCTCACGCCAAAGCGCGCGCGCGCCCAAGCCGTCATCGCAGCCCCCGAGGCTTCCTGCGATGTCGCAGCTGATGCGGCCAAGCCAACCGCCTCTGCCGTCAGATTGGTCGAGAATTTCAACATCCGGCGCAGCAGCTCGGGCAAGGGCGCACCCTCGCGTTGTACCAGCACCACCGCACCAGCGGGCAAATCGCGGCGCAGCTGCGGCGGGCCAAGCGCAATGCCCTGCGCCGCGGCCAGCCAAGCAAACACCTCGCCGGCATAAATCCCCGGATGGCGCACCGGTAACCAACGTCCACCCGCCTTGCCCAAAGCCCCGCGCGCCACACTCCAGTGATCCGCCGCCGCCGCTGCCTTATAGGCAAAGACCGGCAGATCCCGCTCGGCCAGTGTCATCGTCGCCATGCGCACAGGCGGGGCAACCCGCGCGCCTTCGGCCGTCATCGCCATGTCATAACCCGCGCCCGCCTGCTTCCAGACGAAATTGACGCGATTAAAATTCAACATCATTCCCGAAACCGAAGGGTTATAGCCAACATAATCGGGCTGATCGCTGGCAATCCTCTCTCGCTCTGGCAAAGCGCCAGTGTAAACAAGAAATTGCCCTGTCACCTCACGCAGCCCCGCCGCCGCAAGCGCTGCCACCAGTTCGGCCAAAGCGTCGGTGTCCAATTCCGGATCACCGCCGCCCGCCAAAATCAGATCGCCCTCCAGCCGCCCCTGTGCAAAGCTGCCGCGATACATCACCCGCGTCGCAAAGCGATGCCCCGCCCCCAGCTTCTCCAAGGCAAACAGGGCCGTCATCACTTTGGTGACCGAAGCAGGCGGCAGTTCGACCGTCTCTTCCACTGCCTCCAGCACCCGCCCCGTCGCTGCATCAGCAACGATATAGCCCAGACGCCCCCCCAGCTTCGCCGCCGTGACCAAAGCCGCAGCCGCCGCATCCGGCGTGACGGCCCCGCGCGGCCTTGGCCGCAACGACACCAGCGGCGCCTCGGCCCAAGCAGCACCCGCCGCCCCCGCCAAAAGCCCCGCCAAAACGCCGCGTCGTGTCAGCTGACCCAAACCCGCCCCTCCCGTTCATCTTGGTCAAAATATCCTCGGGGGGGCTGCGATGCAATCGCAGCTTGGGGGGCAGAAAGCCCCCCTTGCGCCGCCGGCCAAATATCCTACCGCTTCCATGCCCCGCGCGCCCGAATGGCGCTGCTCGAGGCCGCCTTCATCGGCATATTGACAAAACACCACGCCGGCGCTGCCTTGCCGCGCAAATTCTCGCCCCGCGCGATCTGGTTCACACCAAAAGCCCGCGCCGCGACGCTGGTGCGCGCAGCCAACCCAAGCCCCGGCCGCGCCAAAACCCCCACCGGCACCGCGCGCAAAATATCGCGCCAGCGGCTCCATTTGTGAAATTGCACAAGGTTATCCGCCCCCATCAGCCAAACAAAATGCACGCCGGGATAGATCGCCTGCAACCGCTCGAGCGTGTCTATCGTGGCCCGCGTGCCCAACTTCGCCTCTAGATCGGTGATCTTGACGCGTGGGTCCGTCATCAGCGCCCGGGCGCGGGCCAGCCGCGCAGCCATCGGAGCCGGCTGCCGCGCTTTCAGCGGATTTCCCGGTGTCACCAGCCACCAAACCCGGTCCAACCCCATCCGCGCCAAAGCCTGCCGCGTCAGATGCACATGCCCCTCATGTGCGGGATCAAACGACCCGCCCAAAAGGCCAATCACCATGCCCTTGCTTGCAATGGGGAAACCCGCGCGCATGGCTCAAAACCCCGCCAAAGCGGCGCGGTCAGATCCTTGCACATATCCGGCTTTGCTCACTTTGGCCTCCCGCGTTGTCACGCCAATTGACCCCATGCCTGTCGCCGATACAATGGCTTAGAACCCCCTCAGGCCGCAATTTTGCGCCACCACCAAGGCTGATCATGCAAATCACCATCACCGATGCTGACCCAGATGCCGCGCAATCCCTTGCCTGCCTGCGTGCCTATTACGATCTGCTGCTGGAAAACATCGCGGGTCTTACGCCGCAGATGCTGGCCCTGCCGCTGCCAGAGGCCGGCACATACCGCGCGCCCGAAGGGGCTTTTCTGCTCGCTTGGGCGGCAGGTGACGCCATCGGCTGCGTTTCCTTGCGCCGCCTTGACGCCACGACGGCCGAGGTCAAACGGCTCTGGGTGGCCCCCCATGCCCGTGGCCGCGGTCTTGCCCGCCGCCTGATGGCAGAAATCGAATCCCGCGCCCGCAGCATGGGCTTTGCCCAGCTGAAACTTGACAGCAATTCCAGCCTGACCCCTGCCATCGGGCTTTATCGCGCCACAGGCTGGGCAGATTGCGCGCCCTACACCAGCTTTCCAGCCGATATCTGGATGTCAAAGTCGCTGGCATAGTTGCGGCCAAGCGCCCTTATCGCTACATAGCCCGCAACCCTATTCCCACCCGCAGGAGCATCCACATGGCCTCGTATCAATATGTCTACCACATGGAAGGCGTTTCCAAGACCTATCCGGGCGGGAAGAAATGCTTTGAGAATATCCACCTGAACTTTTTGCCCGGCGTGAAAATCGGCGTCGTTGGTGTCAACGGTGCGGGCAAATCGACCCTGCTCAAAATCATGGCCGGCATGGACAAGGATTTCAAAGGCGAGGCTTGGGCAGCCAAGGGCGCCAAGGTGGGCTATCTGGCGCAAGAACCGCATCTGGACCCTGCCTTGACGGTGAAAGAAAACGTCATGCTGGGCGTGGCGGATAAAACCGCGATTCTCGAGCGTTATAACGAATTGGCGATGAACTACTCGGACGAGACCGCCGACGAGATGGCAAATCTGCAAGACCAGATCGACGCGGGCAATCTGTGGGAGCTGGAAGCCAGCGTTGGCGTCGCGATGGACGCGCTGCGCTGCCCGCCTGATGACGCCATGGTTGAAGACCTTTCGGGCGGCGAGCGTCGCCGCGTGGCGCTGTGCAAGCTGTTGCTTGAAGCCCCCGATATGCTGCTGCTGGACGAACCGACCAACCACTTGGACGCGGAATCCATCGCTTGGCTGCAAAAGCACCTGATCGCCTATAAGGGCACCATCCTGATCGTCACCCACGATCGCTATTTCCTTGATGACATCACCTCTTGGATCCTGGAATTGGACCGCGGCCGTGGCATCCCTTACGAGGGCAACTACTCGGCTTGGCTGGACCAAAAGGCCAAGCGGATGCAGCAGGAATCGCGCGAAGACAAATCCAAGCAGAAAGCGCTGGAAAAAGAACTCGAGTGGATCCGTTCGGGTGCCAAGGCGCGTCAATCCAAGGGCAAGGCCCGTATTGCGCGCTATAACGAGATGGCGGGCCAGACTGTGCTGGAACGCTCGTCCTCGGCGCAGATCATCATCCCCAACGGCGAACGTCTGGGCAATAAGGTGATCGAGGTCGTCGGGCTGAAAAAAGCCATGGGCGACAAGCTGTTGATCGAAGATCTGTCCTTCACCATTCCACCGGGGGCGATTGTCGGTGTGATCGGGCCAAATGGCGCGGGCAAATCGACGCTGTTCCGGATGATCGTCGGCCAAGAACAGCCAGACGAGGGCACCATCACCATGGGCAACACGGTGCAGCTGTCGTTTGTTGATCAGTCGCGCGACGCGCTGGACCCTGCGAAAAACGTCTGGGAAGAAATCTCGGGCGGATCCGAGATCATCCAGCTGGGCGACATGCAGATGAACAGCCGGGTCTATACCGGCGCGTTCAACTTCAAAGGCACCGACCAGCAGAAAAAGGTCGGGCTGTTGTCGGGCGGCGAACGCAACCGCGTGCATATGGCGAAACTGCTGCGCTCGGGCGGCAATGTGCTGCTGCTCGACGAGCCGACCAACGATCTGGACGTCGAAACCTTGCAAGCGCTGGAAAGTGCGATCGAAGATTTCGCTGGCTGCGCGATCATCATCAGCCACGACCGCTTTTTCCTCGACCGGCTCTGCACCCATATGCTGGCCTTTGAAGGCGACGCCCATGTCGAATGGTTCGAGGGCAACTTTGAAGCCTATGAGCAAGACAAAATCCGCCGTCTGGGCCCAGATGCGTTGGAGCCAAAGCGCGCGAAGTATAAGCGGTTTAGCCGCTAAGG
>OBPM01000002.1_pt1 | contig 145498 bp, 167 predicted proteins | sample 1493981 | NCBI WGS metagenome assembly OBPM01 (sample SAMEA3275485, study PRJEB22092) | marine metagenome | reverse complement strand
GAAGGCGGCCGCACCGTCGGCGCTGGCGTGGTTTCGAAAATCATCAAGTAAAAGCAGCGAATCGCCTTTCCAAAGGCGGTTTGACGCTATAAGGCACAGCGGCGCGCCCCCAACAGGGCGCGCCTTCTACGAATTCACAATTGAACCTATGGGCCGGGCATGTTGCCCCGTCTACGTTCAGAAGGAAGAACAAATGCAAGGTCAAACCATTCGCATTCGGTTGAAAGCCTTCGATTACCGCGTTCTGGATGCCAGCACGCAGGAAATCGTAAGCACCGCGAAGCGCACTGGCGCCACTGTGCGCGGTCCGATTCCACTGCCGAACAAAATCGAGAAATTCACGGTTCTCCGTGGTCCGCACATCGACAAAAAGTCGCGCGACCAGTGGGAAATCCGCACGCACAAGCGTCTTCTTGATATCGTCGATCCAACCCCCCAGACCGTGGACGCGCTGATGAAGCTCGACCTCGCTGCGGGCGTTGACGTCGAAATCAAAGTATAAGGGGGCATCAGATTATGCGCTCTGGCGTTATTGCAAAGAAACTGGGCATGACCCGGTTGTTCCTCGAGAACGGCACACAGGTTCCTGTGACCGTTCTTCAACTCGACAATCTGCAGGTTGTGGCACAGCGCACCGCCGAGAAGGATGGCTACACTGCCGTTCAGCTGGGTGCAGGCGCTGCCAAGGCCAAGCGGACCACCGCAGCAATGCGTGGCCACTTTGCCAAAGCAAATGTCGAACCAAAGCGTAAGATCGTGGAATTCCGCGTATCGGCAGCAAACCTGATCGAAGTGGGCGCGGAAATCACCGCTGGCCACTATCTTGAAGGCCAGTTCGTCGACATCGCCGGTACCTCGATCGGTAAAGGCTTCCAGGGTGCCATGAAGCGGCACAACTTTGGCGGTTTGCGCGCGTCGCACGGTGTTTCGGTTTCGCACCGTTCGCACGGTTCGACCGGCCAATGCCAAGACCCAGGTAAGGTTTTCAAGGGTAAGAAAATGGCTGGCCACATGGGCGCAGTTCGCACCACCACGCAGAACCTGCAAGTGGTCCGCACTGACTCTGAGCGTGGCATCCTGATGATCAAAGGCGCCGTTCCAGGCTCCAAAGGCGGTTGGGTCACCATCAAGGACGCTGTGAAGAAAGCAGCTCCTGCTGGTATTCCATTGCCTGCTGGCATCCGTATGGCCGCACAGGCTGCTCCGGCTGCAGATGTTGCAGTTGAAGGGGGTGAAGCATGAAACTTGACGTGATCAAACTTGATGGCGGCAAAGCCGGTTCCATCGACCTTGACGAAGCTCTGTTCGGCCTCGACCCGCGTGCAGACGTTCTGCACCGTGTCGTTCGTTGGCAGCGCGCCCGCGCTCAGGCTGGAACCCACTCGGTTCTGACCCGCGCAGAAGTCTCCTATTCGACCAAGAAGATCTACAAGCAAAAAGGCACCGGCGGCGCTCGTCACGGTTCCAAGAAGGCTCCGATCTTCCGTCACGGTGGCGTTGTTAAGGGCCCGACCCCGCGTTCGCACGCACATGATCTGCCGAAGAAATTCCGCGCTCTGGGTCTGCGTCACGCTTTGTCGGCAAAGGCCCGCGCAGGCGAGTTGGTGATCTTGGATGCAGCCACTATGGCTGAGGTCAAGACCGCAACGCTTGCAAAGCATGTGTCGGAATTGGGCTGGAAGCGCGTTCTCATCATCGACGGTGCAACGGTTGACGCGAACTTCGCGCTGGCTGCTCGCAACATCGAAGGCGTTGACGTTCTGCCAACCATGGGCGCAAACGTCTATGACATCCTGAAGCGTGACACCCTGGTGATCACCAAAGCAGGTGTCGAAGCTTTGGAGGCTCGTCTGAAATGAGCGTTAAACCAGAACACTACGACCTGATCAAAAAGCCGGTTATCACCGAAAAAGCCACCTTGGCTTCGGAGCATAACGTGGTGGTGTTTCAAGTCGCTATGGACGCAACCAAGCCCCAGGTCAAAGAAGCAGTGGAAGCTGTCTTCGGCGTCAAGGTGAAGGCGGTTAACACCACCATCACCAAGGGTAAGGCGAAAAAGTTCCGTGGCCGCGCCGGCGAGCGCAGCGACAAGAAGAAAGCCTATGTGACGCTGGAAGCTGGAAACACTATCGACGTTTCCACCGGCCTCTGATATTGGGCATCGAATCCCACGGCCTCGGTTCTTCCGAGGCCGTGTGGTTTTTGAAGAATCCGCTTTTTTAGGGTCCAACCCTGCAAAAGCGTCCTCGGGGATCTACGGAGCCCTATAACCATGGGTCTGCCAAATTGCAGGCCCGCTAGCTGACGGAAGACAGAAAGCATGGCACTTAAGTCGTATAAGCCGACGACGCCTGGCCAACGCGGGTTGGTTCTGATCGACCGTTCGGAGCTGTGGAAAGGCCGTCCGGTCAAATCCCTTACTGAGGGTTTGACCAAGACAGGTGGCCGGAACAACACCGGACGTATCACTATGTGGCACAAGGGCGGGGGCGCTAAGCGTCTCTACCGTGTGGTCGATTTCAAGCGCACAAAGTTTAACATTGCCGCGGTCGTCGAGCGGATCGAATACGATCCGAACCGCACCGCGTTCATCGCCCTCGTGCGTTATGCCGATGGCGAACTCTCGTACATCCTTGCACCGCAGCGTTTGGCCGTAGGTGACAGCGTGATCGCTGGCGCCAAGACCGACGTCAAGCCGGGCAACGCCATGCCTTTCTCGGGCATGCCGATTGGTACGATCGTGCACAACGTCGAGATGAAGCCAGGTAAGGGCGGCCAAATGGCCCGCGCTGCAGGCACCTATGCTCAGTTCGTTGGTCGCGATGGCGCCTATGCTCAGCTGCGTTTGTCCTCGGGCGAACTGCGTCTGGTGCGTCAGGAATGCATGGCCACCATCGGTGCTGTGTCGAACCCTGACAACTCGAACCAAAACTTCGGTAAAGCTGGCCGGATGCGTCACAAGGGCGTTCGCCCAACTGTGCGCGGTGTTGCAATGAACCCAATCGACCACCCACATGGTGGTGGTGAAGGCCGGACCTCGGGTGGTCGTCACCCAGTGACGCCTTGGGGTAAGGGCACTAAGGGCAATCGCACCCGCAAGGCTAAAGCTTCGGACAAGATGATTGTCCGGTCGCGTCACCTGAAGAAAGGGCGCTAATCCATGGCACGTTCTATCTGGAAAGGCCCGTTCGTCGACGGCTATATCTTTAAAAAAGCTGAGAAGGCGAAAGAATCGGGCAAAAACGAAGTGATCAAGATTTGGTCGCGTCGCTCCACCATCCTGCCGCAGTTTGTCGGTCTGACCTTTGGCGTTTACAACGGCAAAAAGCATATCCCAGTCGCTGTGACCGAGGAAATGATTGGTCAGAAGTTCGGTGAATATTCGCCGACCCGCACCTACTACGGCCATGCTGCCGACAAGAAAGCGAAGAGGAAGTAAGCCATGAGCACGGAAAAGAACCCCCGTCGCGTGGCGGACAACGAAGCAATGGCGATCTCGCGGATGCTCCGCACCTCGCCACAAAAGCTGAACCTCGTCGCTGGCCTGATCCGCGGTAAGAAAGTGGCGCACGCCCTTTCCGATCTGACCTTCTCGAAGCGCCGCATTGCTGGCGACGTCAAGAAGTGCCTGCAGTCGGCTATCGCGAACGCAGAGAACAACCATAACCTGGACGTCGACAGCCTGATCGTTGCCGAAGCCTGGGTTGGTAAGAACCTTGTGATGAAGCGTGGGCGTCCGCGCGCACGTGGCCGTTTCGGCAAGATCATGAAGCCGTTCTCTGAGATCACCATCAAGGTCCGTCAAGTCGGGGAGACTGCATAATGGGTCAGAAGGTAAATCCGATCGGTATGCGTCTTCAGGTCAACCGCACCTGGGACAGCCGCTGGTTCGCAGAATCGAAAGACTACGGCAATCTTCTGCTTGAAGACCTCAAAATGCGCGAATTCGTGCATGAAGAGTGCAAGCAGGCTGGCGTTTCGCGCGTGATCATCGAGCGTCCGCATAAAAAATGCCGCGTGACCATCCACACCGCACGTCCGGGCGTGATCATCGGCAAAAAAGGCGCCGATATCGAAACCCTGCGTAAGAAACTGGCGGCTTTCACCAAGTCGGACCTGCACCTCAACATCGTTGAAGTGCGTAAGCCCGAAGTGGACGCTCAGCTGGTTGCCGAGTCGATTGCACAGCAAATGGAACGTCGTGTTTCCTTCCGTCGCGCTATGAAGCGTGGCGTGCAGAACGCGATGCGCATGGGGGCCCTGGGCATCCGTGTGAACGTTGCTGGCCGTCTTGGCGGTGCAGAAATCGCGCGGACCGAATGGTATCGTGAAGGCCGTGTGCCCTTGCACACCCTGCGCGCTGACATCGACTATGCTCTGTCCGAAGCCATGACGCCTTATGGCATCATCGGTGTTAAGGTCTGGATCTTCAAAGGCGAAATCCTCGAGCATGATCCGCAAGCCCATGATCGCCGTCTTGCCGAAGCGCAAGAAGGTGCAGCACCGCGTTCGCCTCGCCGCGACCGCGAACGCGCGTAAGGGAGTAGAAGAAGATGTTGCAACCAAAACGGACTAAGTTCCGCAAGCAGCACAAGGGCCGTATCCACGGCGAAGCCAAAGGCGGCTTTTTGCTGAACTTCGGCTCCTTTGCGCTGAAAGCGACTGAACCAGAGCGTGTGACGGCTCGTCAGATCGAAGCGGCTCGCCGCGCGATCACCCGTCACATGAAACGTCAAGGCCGTGTCTGGATCCGGATTTTCCCGGATACCCCGGTCTCGTCGAAGCCAACAGAAGTGCGTATGGGTAAAGGTAAAGGCTCCACCGACTATTGGGCAGCCCGCGTCAAACCCGGCCGTATCATGTTCGAAATCGATGGCGTTTCGGAAATCATCGCCCGCGAAGCCCTGCGCCTTGGCGCAAACAAGCTTCCAGTGATGACCCGCATCGTGGCCAAAGAAGATTGGTAAGTGGTGGGGTGTAACCCCACCCTACGCTGAAATCGCCCCCATCGGAAACGGTGGGGGTTTTTTGTTGCGCGCTGAGTGTGAGGCAAAAGGCATCTTGGCGGGGCCGGCAAACGGGGCGGCCTTATTTGTTGGAACTTCGCGCTTGCCATCCCACCCCCCAAAGCCTATACGCACCCATCCACGGCTCCGAGGCGACTCGGAATCGGTGGTTTTATATTGATCCACTAGGTCAACGGTTACCCTCGGGGCCGTCTGGTGAACGAAAAGGAAGAGGCGCATGAACGCCAAGGAACTTTTGGGCCAAACGCCCGAACAGCTGCGCGAGACTTTGGTTTCGCTGAAAAAGGAAGCCTTCAACCTGCGCTTCCAAGCAGCTACCAACCAGCTTGAAAACACCGCCCGTATGCGTGCTGTCCGTCGTGACGCTGCGCGTGTTCTGACCGTGTTGAACCAGAAAGCCGCGCAAGCGGCTGCGAACTAAGGAGCGCACCATGCCTAAACGTATCCTGCAAGGCGTTGTGACTTCTGACAAGAACGAGCAGACCATCACCGTTCTGGTGGAACGCCGCTTTAAGCACCCGTTGCTGCAAAAGACCGTCCGTAAGTCGAAGAAATATCGCGCTCACGACGAGCTGAACAAGTACAAGACCGGCGATTCGGTTCGTATTGAAGAATGCGCTCCAATTTCCAAAACCAAACGCTGGACTGTGGTCGTCGAGGCGTAAGCCGCGATCGCTTTTCAGATCTGAACGAAACCCTGGGGAATGAGCCCCAAAGGTCGGGAGAAACCTAAATGATCCAGATGCAGACCAACCTGGATGTTGCTGATAACTCCGGCGCTCGCCGAGTACAGTGCATCAAGGTTCTCGGCGGTTCGCACCGTCGTTATGCATCCGTTGGCGACATCATCGTGGTGTCCGTCAAGGAAGCAATTCCTAAAGGCCGTGTTAAAAAAGGCGACGTCCGTAAGGCCGTTGTTGTTCGCACTGCCAAAGAAGTTCGCCGTGAAGACGGCACAGCTATCCGTTTTGACCGCAATGCCGCTGTCATCCTGAACAACCAGGGTGAACCCGTTGGCACGCGTATCTTCGGGCCAGTTGTGCGCGAACTTCGCGCCAAGAACTTCATGAAAATCATCTCGTTGGCTCCGGAGGTGCTCTGATGGCTGCGAAGCTTAAAAAAGGCGATACCGTCGTCATCCTGACTGGCAAGGACAAGGGCTCTAAGGGCGAGATTTCGTCCGTGAACCCTTCGGCCAACAAAGCCATCGTCGAGGGCGCCAATATGGCAATCCGTCACACCAAGCAAAGCCAGACTTCGCAGGGTGGCCGTCTTGCCAAGGCAATGCCAATCGATTTGTCGAACCTGTCCTTGTTGGACAAGAACGGCAAAGCAACGCGCGTTGGCTTCCGTATGGAAGGCGACAAGAAAGTCCGTTTCGCTAAGACAACTGGGGAGGCGATCTGATGCTTGATCAAGCTCAATACACCCCGCGTTTGAAAGCGGAATACATCACCAAACTGCGCGCTCTTATGAAAGCCGAACATGGCTATAAGAACGACATGCAGATCCCAAAGCTCGACAAAATCGTGTTGAACATGGGTGTTGGTGATGCCGTCAAGGACACCAAGAAAGTCAAGAAAGCCGCAGAAGAGATGACCGCTATTGCTGGTCAGAAGGCTGTCATCACCATGGCTAAGAAGTCCATCGCTGGCTTCCGCGTCCGTGAAGAGATGCCGCTCGGCTGCAAGGTTACCCTTCGTGGCGACCGGATGTATGAATTCCTTGACCGTCTGATCACGATCGCTCTGCCTCGCGTCCGCGACTTCCGCGGCCTGAAGCCGACTTCGTTCGATGGCCGTGGCAACTATGCTATGGGCCTGAAAGAACAGCTCGTGTTCCCCGAGATTGAATTCGACAAAGTCGAAGACACTCACGGTATGGACATCATCATCTGCACCACCGCCAAAACCGATGCCGAAGCAAAGAGCCTGTTGAAGCTTTTCAACATGCCCTTCACGTCGTAATCGCGCGAGGAACCTGACAATGGCAAAAAAATCCATGGTGAACCGCGAAGTAAAGCGCGCAAAGCTCGTGCAACAGCACGCGACCAAGCGCGCCGCACTGAATGCGGTGATCAAAGACCAGTCGAAGCCCGTTGAAGAGCGCTTTAAAGCGACCATCAAACTGGCAGAGATGCCCCGTAACTCGTCCGCCGTACGCTTGCACAACCGTTGCCAGCTGACCGGCCGTCCGCATGCGTTCTATCGCAAGCTCAAACTCTCGCGGATCATGCTTCGTGAACTGGCCTCCTTTGGTCAGATCCCGGGCATGGTTAAGTCGAGCTGGTAAGGAGGTTCTAAAATGATGATGAACGATCCTATCGGCGATATGCTTACACGCATCCGGAACGCACAAATGCGCGGCAAGTCGACTGTGTCGACACCTGCCTCGAAGCTGCGCGCCTGGGTTCTGGAAGTTCTCGCAAGCGAAGGCTACATCCGCGGTTTCGAGCGCGCCACGACCGACAACGGTCAGGGCGAGCTGGTGATCAGCCTCAAGTACTTTGAAGGCGTGCCTGTGATCCGCGAAGTAAAGCGCGTCTCCAAGCCCGGCCGTCGTGTGTACATGTCGGTTAAGGAAATTCCATCGGTCCGCAACGGCCTTGGTATCTCCATCGTGTCGACGCCTAAGGGCGTCATGTCAGATGCAAATGCGCGCGCAGCCAATGTTGGCGGCGAAGTGCTTTGCACCGTGTTCTGAGGAGGGTGGTATGTCTCGTATTGGCAAAAAGCCCGTAACTCTGGTCACGGGCGTGACGGCTTCGATTTCCGGTCAAACCGTCGAAGTCAAGGGGCCGAAAGGCACCCGCAGCTTCACTGCGACCGACGATGTAACGCTGACCATCGAAGAGGGTGCCGTAAAGGTCTCTCCTCGTGGGACTTCCAAGCGTGCGCGTCAGCAGTGGGGCATGGCCCGTTCGATGGTCGAAAACCTGGTGGTTGGCGTCTCGACTGGCTTCAAGAAAGAGCTTGAAATTCAGGGTGTTGGTTATCGCGCAGCGATGAATGGCACCAATCTGAAGCTCTCGCTTGGCTATAGCCACGAAGTAAACTTCGAGGTTCCAGCCGGTGTCACCGTTTCGGCTCCGAAACAAACTGAAATCATTGTGGAAGGCATTGACCAACAGCTCGTTGGTCAGGTCGCTGCGAATATCCGCGAATGGCGCAAGCCCGAGCCCTATAAGGGCAAAGGCATCCGCTATAAGGGTGAATTCGTATTCCGCAAGGAAGGTAAGAAGAAGTAAGGACCGCAATCATGGCGAACACAAAGAGAGACCTGTTCCTCAAGCGCCGCCAGCGCGTCCGGAACAAAATCAAAGCTACATCGCACGGGCGTCTGCGCCTGTCGGTTCACCGCTCGTCCAAAAACATCAGCGTTCAGCTGATCGACGACGTCAAAGGCGTGACCTTGGCTTCGGCATCCACTCTCGAAAAAGAGCTGGGTTTCGTGGGCAAGAACAACGTCGAAGCAGCGACCAAGGTCGGTGCGACGATCGCAGAACGGGCAAAACAGGCCGGTGTCGAAGAGTGCTACTTCGACCGCGGTGGTTTCCTCTTTCACGGCAAGATCAAGGCTTTGGCCGATGCTGCTCGTGAAGGTGGACTTAAGTTCTGAGGAGTTGAAAAATGGCAGAACGTGAAAACCGCCGGGACAACCGTGGCAATAGCCGCGACAACCGGCCCGAAGAGACACCGGAATTCGCTGACCGTTTGGTTGCGATCAACCGCGTTTCTAAAACCGTCAAGGGCGGTAAGCGCTTTGGCTTCGCAGCTTTGGTCGTCGTTGGCGATCAAAAAGGCCGCGTAGGCTTTGGCAAAGGCAAGGCTAAGGAAGTTCCAGAAGCGATCCGCAAGGCGACCGAGCAGGCAAAGCGCCAGCTTATTCGCGTGCCGCTGAAAGACGCCCGCACCTTGCACCACGACATGGAAGGCCGTCATGGCGCCGGTAAAGTTGTGATGCGGTCGGCAGTTGCCGGTACCGGTATCATCGCTGGTGGCCCAATGCGCGCCGTTTTCGAGATGTTGGGTCTTCAGGATGTGGTGGCGAAATCCATCGGCACCTCGAACCCCTACAACATGATCCGTGCCACCATCGACGGTCTTAAGTCCGAGACCTCGCCCCGCCTTGTTGCCGCACGTCGCGGTAAGAAAGTGGCCGAGATCCTGAACAAGCCCGCCGCTGAAACTGTGGAGGCTTAATCATGGCTGACAAGAAAACCATCGTGGTCAAGCAGGTGGCTTCGGCTGCCCGCCGCCCAGCGATCCAGACCGCGACCCTTAAGGGTCTTGGCCTGAACAAAATGAACCGCACCCGCGAGCTGGAAGACACACCTTCCGTGCGCGGCATGGTCAACAAGATCTCGCATCTTGTTCAGATCATCGAAGAGCGCGGCTAAGGCTTTGGGTGGGGTGTAACCCCACCCTACGCTTGTCGAAACGCCCCGCCGCAAGGTGGGGCGTTTTGCGTTTCTGGGTGGGTTACTTGCGAAACCGAAACGCCTCGCAAAACTCGACCATCTTCGGATTATCGGCCCGCGCCAAAGCAGCGGCATAGGCCAGATCCAACACGCGTTGGGCGGCGATGATCAGCCGCTCTTCGCGCTCGGAATGGGGCGAGATGTCGCCGTGGAACAGGTTGTTGCGCACATCCTTGACCACCAGAAACCAATCGGCCACCGAATTGATCGCACGGGCCTTTTTCCACGAGCTTTCCTCGCCCTGATCGACCTTGAGCAACATCGGCGGGTTGGTGAACAGCTTTTCTAGATCGGGATCGGCGCGGCAGGTTTCAAGAAAGCCCGCGCCAAGGTCGGCGGCAAAGCCTGCCCAGCCCGCTTCGGCGGTGACACCGGTTTTGCTGTGCTTTAGATAGGGGGCCTTGATCAGCGCATGTTCAAACCGTGCGAAGGTGGCGAAAAAGCTGACCCAATCGGCCTGAAACTGCTGTTCTAGGCCTGCGCGATAGCTGGTATTGGTCGACATTGCGTTCCGATCTGTATTGGGTCAAGCGCGCATCTTGCAGTATTTGGCGCAAGTGTCTATACGCCGCCAATGGCCGCCTATGGTCATAAGAATCATCAACGCCGCGTTTGCCCCCGCCGTCGCAGCCAGGGCAGTTCCGGCATAGGAGTATGCGACATGAAACTTCATGAACTTCACGACAATCCAGGCGCAACCAAAAAGCAAAAGCGCGTTGCACGTGGTCCTGGTTCGGGCTCGGGTAAAATGGGCGGCCGTGGTATCAAGGGCCAGAAATCGCGTTCGGGCGTCGCTATTGGCGGCTACGAAGGCGGCCAGATGCCTCTGTATCGCCGTCTGCCAAAGCGCGGCTTCTCGAAGCCAAACCAGATGCGCTATGCGGTCATCAACCTGGGTTTGATCGAAAAATTCGTTGCCCTTGGCAAGCTGGATATCTCGGCTGAGATCACCGAAGTGATGCTGGTAGAGGCTGGTCTGACCGGTCACATGCGCGACGGTATCCGCATCCTGAACAAGGGCGAGATCAAATCGGCTGTTAAATTGTCTGTGACCGGCGCTTCGGCGGCTGCGATCGAGGCTGTTGCCGCTGCTGGCGGCACGCTGACTGTTGCGCCAACCCTTGCTCCACACGGTAAGTCGGTGCGCAAAGCGCAATAAGTGGTTGTGAGCCGGCCTTAGACCGCTTACATATCGCCAAGTTCCCGCGCCGCCGACCGGAAACGGTTCGGCGGCGCTTCCCATAATGGGCCTACGCAGAAAGATTTGATCATGGCATCTGCTGCAGAGCAAATGGCCGCGAACCTCAGCTGGGGTACGCTAGGCAAGGCAACCGATCTTCGGAGCCGTATTTTTTTCACCGTCGGCTTGCTGATGGTCTATCGTTTGGGCACCTATGTGCCTGTTCCAGGTATTGACGGAACCGCGCTGCGCAACTTTATGGATGACGCAGGTCAAGGCATCGGCGGCATGCTGTCGATGTTCACCGGCGGCGCAATTAAGCGCATGGGCATCTTCGCGCTGGGGATCATGCCCTATATTTCGGCCTCGATCATCATTCAGCTGCTGGCCTCGATGGTGCCAGCGCTGGAGCAGATGAAGAAAGAGGGCGATCAGGGTCGCAAAAAGATGAACCAATGGACCCGTTACGGCACGGTTGTCTTGGCAACCTTCCAAGGATTTGGCATTGCCAAGTCGATCGAGGCGGGTGGTCTGGCGCATACGCCGGGCATGTTCTTTGTGATCTCTTGTGTGATCACGCTGGTCGGCGGGACGATGTTCTTGATGTGGCTGGGCGAGCAGATTACTGCGCGTGGCATCGGCAACGGCATCTCGCTGATCATCTTTACCGGCATTGTCGCGGAAATTCCGCGGGCGTTGGCGCAGTTCTTTAGCCAAGGTCGTGCGGGTGTGATCTCGACACCGGTGATCTTGGGTGTCTTGGTCATGGTTGTTCTGGTTATCGCGGCGGTGGTGTTCATGGAACGCGCCCTGCGCAAGATCCATATCCAATATCCCCGCCGTCAGGTTGGCATGAAGGTTTATGACGGCGGTTCGTCGCATTTGCCGATCAAGGTTAACCCAGCTGGCGTTATTCCTGCGATCTTTGCCTCGTCCTTGCTGCTGCTGCCAACCACGATTGCGACCTTCTCTGGCCAGAACACAGGCCCGATCATGTCGACGATCTTGGCCTATTTCGGCCCCGGTCAGCCGCTGTATCTGGCGTTCTTTGTCGGCATGATCGTGTTCTTTGCCTATTTCTACACCGCCAACGTCGCCTTTAAGACCGACGAAGTGGCCGATAACCTGAAGAACCAGAACGGGTTCATTCCGGGGATCCGTCCGGGCAAGAAGACCGAAGAATATCTGGATTATGTCGTTAACCGTGTCTTGGTGCTGGGCGCTGCCTATCTGGCCGCGATCTGCCTTTTGCCCGAGATTTTGCGCGATACCTTCTCGGTGCCGTTCTACTTTGGCGGCACCTCGGTTCTGATCGTGGTTTCGGTGACGATGGACACCATCCAGCAGATTCAATCGCATCTTCTGGCGCATCAATACGAAGGTCTGATCGAAAAGTCGCAGTTGCGTGGCAAAAAGCGCAGCACGGCCAACCGGCCACCTGCGCGCCGCTAACTTTGTTCTGCAAAGGCCCGTCTTGCGGCGGGCCTTTTGTTTCCTGACCGCTTGCGAAAGAGTAAACTCATGGCAAACATCATCCTTCTGGGGCCTCCGGGGGCCGGCAAAGGCACTCAAGCCAAGCGTTTGGTGGAAGAGCGTGCGATGGTGCAGCTGTCCACGGGCGACATGCTGCGCGAGGCGAAAACCTCGGGCACCGAGATGGGCCGCCGTGTTGCCGAGGTGATGGCGCGGGGCGAGTTGGTGACCGATGAGATCGTGATCGGTCTGATCGCGGAAAAGCTGGCCTCTCCGGCAGCGGGCGGTTTCATTTTTGATGGCTTTCCGCGCACCTTGACGCAGGCTGATGCTTTGGGCGCCTTGCTGGCGCGCACGGGGCAGGGGCTGGATGCGGTGATCGAGATGCAGGTGGATGACGCCGCCTTGGTGGCGCGCATCACCGGCCGCTATACCTGTGGCAGCTGTGGCGAGGTTTACCACGACCAAACCCGCCCCAGCAAAGTCGAGGGCACCTGCGACGTCTGCGGCGGTCACAATATGCAGCGCCGCGCTGACGACAACGCCGATGCGCTGAAAACCCGGCTGATGGAATATTACAAGAAAACCTCGCCGCTGATCGGCTATTACTATGCCAAGGGCCAGCTTTCGAGCGTTGACGGCCTTGCCGAGATGGACGCGGTCGCGGCTGCCGTGGCTAAGGTTCTTGACAAAGCGTGAAATTCGCCGCGCTGCCCTTGACGATTGCCCCAAAAGCCCCTAATGCACGGCGTCCCGCAGCGGAATCGCTTGCGGGCTTCCGCTTTTGCGGAGATTCGAATCGCCTCTGAAAAAGTGGTGTTGTGAAAAAAGGTTCTGGCGTTACGGAACCGCAACCAAAAAGGAATACACGTTTGGCACGTATTGCTGGCGTAAACATCCCGACCCAAAAGCGGGTCCCGATTGCCCTGACCTATATTGCTGGCGTTGGTCCCGCCATTGCAGAGCAAATCTGCGAAGCCACCAACATCGACCGCACCCGTCGCGTGAACCAGCTGTCTGACGCTGAAGTTCTGGCGATCCGCGAATTCATCGACGCAAACGTCACCGTTGAAGGCGACCTGCGTCGCGAAACCTCGATGAACATCAAGCGTTTGATGGATCTGGGTTGCTACCGTGGCCTGCGTCACCGGAAGAACCTGCCGGTTCGTGGTCAGCGCACGCACACGAACGCTCGTACCCGCAAGGGCCCCGCAAAAGCCATCGCTGGCAAGAAGAAATAAGGGGAGCGCTTAGTTATGGCACGCGATACAAAAGCACGGACGAAGAAAAAAGAGCGTAAGAACATTGCCGCTGGCGTTGTTCACGTGAACTCCTCGTTCAACAACACCAAAATCCTGATCTCTGACGTTCAGGGCAACGCGATTTCCTGGTCGTCCTCGGGCACCATGGGCTTCAAAGGCTCGCGGAAATCGACCCCCTATGCTGCTCAGATGGCTGCGGAAGATGCTGCCAAAAAGGCACAAGAGCATGGCATGAAGACTGTTGAAGTCGAAGTGCAAGGCCCAGGTTCGGGCCGCGAGTCGGCTCTGCGCGCCTTGGCTGCTGTTGGTTTGAACGTCACCTCGATCCGTGACGTCACCCCATTGGCACACAACGGCTGCCGTCCGCCTAAGCGCCGCCGCGTTTAAGGCAATCACTATTGGTCGGGCTGCGCGATGACGCGCGGCCCGATTTCGTCATTTCTGAACCTCGGGCGTCGTCTGCTTTGGACATGAGCAGAGGCAAGTATGGAGGCGGTCACATGATCCACAAAAATTGGCTTGAACTGATTAAACCGACACAGCTGGTTGTCAAAGCAGGGGCAGATGCACAGCGCACCGCCACCGCGATTGCAGAACCGCTGGAGCGCGGCTTTGGTCTGACACTTGGCAACGCGCTGCGTCGCGTGCTGATGTCGTCGCTGCAAGGCGCTGCGATCACTTCGGTGCAGATCGACAACGTGTTGCATGAATTCTCCAGCGTTGCTGGCGTGCGCGAAGATGTCACCGACATCGTGCTGAACCTGAAGGGCGTCAGCCTGAAGATGGACGTCGAAGGGCCAAAGCGCCTGTCGATTTCGGCAAAGGGTCCGGGCGTTGTCACCGCTGGCGACATCTCGGAAACCAACGGCATTGAAGTTCTGAACAAAGACCACGTGATCTGCCACCTTGATGATGGTGCAGATGTGTTCATGGAACTGACGGTTAACACCGGCAAGGGCTATGTTGCGGCTGACAAGAACCGTCCGGAAGATGCGCCAATCGGCCTGATTCCAATCGATGCGATCTATTCGCCGGTCAAGAAAGTCAGCTACGAAGTCACCCCGACCCGCGAAGGTCAGGTTCTGGACTATGACAAGCTGACGATGAAAATCGAAACCGACGGCTCGCTGACCCCAGAAGATGCAATCGCTTATGCGGCGCGCATTTTGCAGGACCAGCTGGCGGTCTTCGTGAACTTTGACGAGCCAGAAGCGGCTGGCAAGGGCGCTGAGGACGCAGGTCTTGAGTTCAACCCGCTGCTGCTGAAGAAAGTCGACGAGCTGGAATTGTCGGTGCGTTCGGCAAACTGCCTGAAGAACGACAACATCGTTTACATCGGCGATCTGATCCAGAAAACCGAAGCCGAAATGCTGCGCACACCAAACTTTGGCCGCAAGTCCTTGAACGAAATCAAGGAAGTGCTGTCGGGCATGGGCCTGCACTTGGGCATGGAAGTCGAAGATTGGCCACCAGAGAACATCGAAGATCTGGCCAAGCGTTTTGAGGACCAGTTCTAAGATTACTTGGGTGCGCAACACATGCGCACCCGACCAAATGCCCGGGCTGCCGGGGAACACTGGGTCGCATGACCCCAAGGTGAGCAGGACCACTCGTAGGATCTGCCGGACAAAGCAAAACACGCGATAGGAGATACCCATGCGTCACTCTAATGGCTACCGTAAGCTGAACCGCACCCACGAACACCGCAAAGCGATGTTCGCAAACATGGCTGGTTCGCTGATTGAACACGAGCAGATCAAGACCACTCTGCCAAAAGCAAAAGAACTGCGTCCGATCATCGAAAAGCTGATCACGCTGGCAAAGCGCGGCGACTTGCACGCCCGTCGCCAAGCGCATTCGCAGCTGAAGCAAGACATCCACACCGCGCGCCTGTTCGAGATCCTTGGCCCACGCTATCAGGACCGTCAGGGCGGCTATGTGCGCGTGCTGAAGGCTGGCTTCCGCTTCGGCGACATGGCGCCAATGGCGATCATCGAATTCGTTGACCGCGACGTTTCGGCCAAAGGTGCCGCAGACCACGCCCGCACCGCAGCAGAAGACGCTGCCGAGGCATAAGTCCTAGGGTTAACGCAAAGGCCGTGAAGGCCGTTCTGTTAACCATGTTTGAAAATAAAAAGGCCTGCCCGACGCGGCAGGCCTTTTTATTTTGCCGGAATTGTTGATTGGTGGTTAATACGAAAAGCGTTGTTCTCCAGAATGCGCTAGTCAGTCGATTGTATACTTCTTAAAGTTGTAATCGAATCGTTAAGATTAGGTAAATATGTCAGTGAAGTTGGGTATCGAGGTCGAATTGCATCAGTTGGCGCTTATGGCTCCTGCTGGGTACTTTCTCGGTTTGCATATTCGCTTTACGGCGCCCCTTTTTACCTTTCAGACCTATCCGCAGGACTGGCTCGATCACTACACTGAAAAAGGCTATGTGCTGCGCGATCCCATGGTAGCTTGGGGCTTTAGCACGACTGGCGCGATTAGGTGGAGTGATAAGGCCCTGCCCGACCCCTTTGGCGTGTTCAAAGAAGCGGCGCTTTATGGGCTGAAATTTGGGGCAACGGTGGCATCCGGACCTGTTAAATCTCGATCAATTGCCTCTTTCGCGCGCAGTGATCGCGAGTTCGAGGATCATGAAATTGCAGCCTTTGCGGTTATTGTGCAACGGCTGCATGACGTGACAGAACCTCCGGAAGAGCTGACAAAGGCTCAGATCGAGGCTCTGCGCTGTATTGCTGGGGGAGACCGGTTTACTGCCGCTGCGGCGAAACTGGGCATATCGGAAAGTGCCCTTAAGGCCCGTATTGCATCTGCAAGAGTACGGTTGATGGCCCGCACCACTGCGGAGGCCATCCAACGCGCCAAAGACTATCGGCTTATCTGAAACTCCCTCCGCAAGGTTAGACTGCCATCTAAACCCCTGGAGGCCAAAATGATTACAACGACGCTTTCTTTTGCCAATTTACACAACCACGGCGAGCTTTTCGCCAATATGCTGCGCGCTCGGCGTGAACTTTTTATCGTTCACAACAAATGGGATCTGCCGCAAGCTTTGGGGATGGAATATGATCAATACGACACTCCTGCCAGCCGCTGGGTGGTGGTGCATGACGATCAGGGTAGGGTGCTTGCGGGCAATCGCTTGACGCCAACCACCGCGAAATGCGGGATCTATTCCTATATGATCCGCGATGCACAGCTTGGCTGTCTCGAGACGATTCCCGCCAACCTGCTTTACCAGCCTGCGCCGATTGGGGATCATATCTGGGAATCCAGCCGTTTGTTTGTAGCCCATGATGTGCCCGCCTCTATCCGACGGCGCGTTCATGCGCAGTTGATCCAGCAGTTGGGTGAAACCGTGCGCAGTCTGAACGCCACCCATTGCCTGACGCTTTTGGCGGCCACTTGGCCACGCTGGGCCGATCGTGTCGGGGTCAAGATGCGCGCGATGGGGCCGGTGATGGAAATCGACGGCGTCGAAAATCAGGTCGTCGAGATGGATTTCTCTTTGACGGTCCATTAGCGATCCCGCTTTGGCGAAAGCCGCTTCCCAAGCCAAAGGCTCCGCCTGTGAAAGAGGCCTTTCGCAGGCGGGGTGCAGCATTGGATTGCGCTTTCCCTGCCCGCCATCAGGCCCTATTCTGTGCTGATGAGCGATCTTTTTGACATGAACACGGGCGCTGCCAAACCCGCCGAAGGCCCGCGGCCTTTGGCAGACCGTCTGCGTCCGCGCAGCCTGTCAGAGGTGATAGGCCAAAGCCATGTGCTTGGCCCCGATGGTCCCTTAGGGGCCATGCTGGCGGCGCGCAGCCTGTCCTCGCTGGTGCTTTGGGGCCCGCCCGGAGTCGGCAAAACCACCATCGCCCGCCTGCTGGCGGCGCAAACAGACCTGGCCTTTGTGCAAATCTCAGCGATTTTCACCGGCGTGCCGGATCTGCGCAAGGTCTTCGATTCTGCCAAAATCCGGCGTCAGAACGGACAGGGTACTTTGCTTTTTGTCGATGAAATTCATCGCTTTAACAAGGCGCAACAAGACGGCTTCCTGCCTTATATGGAGGACGGCACCATCCTGCTTGTCGGGGCGACCACCGAAAACCCCAGCTTCGAGTTGAACGCCGCCCTGCTGTCGCGGGCCCAAGTCATCGTGCTCGAGCGGCTCACTCTCACCGATTTAGAACGTTTGGTGCAACGCGCCGAAAAGGAACTGGCGCGCGCACTGCCCTTGGATGGCGAGGCCCGCGAGGCGCTGATCGAGATGGCAGATGGCGATGGTCGCGCGCTTCTCAACCTGATCGAGCAGGTCGCGGCATGGCGGCTCGACAAACCCCTTGGCCGCGCGGCGCTGGCAACGCGGCTGATGCGGCGCGCCAGCAAATATGACAAATCTGGCGAAGAACATTACAATCTGATTTCAGCGCTGCATAAATCAGTGCGTGGCTCTGACCCCGATGCCGCGCTTTATTGGTTCGCCCGCATGCTGGAAGGCGGCGAAGACCCGCGTTTTCTCGCCCGCCGCATCACCCGCATGGCGGTTGAAGACATTGGCCTTGCCGACCCGCAGGCGCAGCAGATCTGCCTTGAAGGCTGGCAAACCTTCGAACGTCTGGGCTCTCCCGAAGGTGAACTCGCCCTGGCGCAGGCCGTGGTTTACCTTGCCCTCGCCCCCAAATCGAACGGCGTCTATACCGCCTTCAAGGCCGCCCGCGCGCTGGCACGCGAAACAGGCAGCCAACCGCCACCGCTGCACATCCGCCCCGCCCCGACCAAGCTGATGAAAGAGATCGGCTATGGCAGCGGCTACGCCTATGACCACGACGCCGAAGATGGCTTCTCGGGCCAAAACTATTTCCCCGAAGGCGTGAAACGCCCCGTGCTCTACACCCCGCCCGAGCGCGGCTTTGAACGCGAATTGCGCAAACGCATCGACTATTTCGCCAAACTGCGCGCCAAACGACAGCTCGACTGACAGCAACCCTTCATCTGTCTCTAAATATCCCGGGGTCCGGGGCAGAGCCCCGGTCGGGCTGTTGACAATTCCCGCGCTTACGCCCAAGGAAACCTGATGATCTGGACCCTCTCTCAAGTCGCCCTTGGCGGCGCAATCGGCGCGAGCCTGCGCTATCTCTCGAATGTCTCTGCGATGCGGATTTTCGGGCCCGGTTTCCCTTACAGCACGCTCTTCGTGAATATCCTTGGCTCCTTTGCCATGGGGGTGCTGATCGTGGCGCTTGCGAAAAAGGGCGGCACGCATTTGGCACCGTTTTTGATGACCGGCATTCTTGGCGGCTTCACCACCTTTTCGGCCTTCTCGCTGGACAGCTTTACGCTCTGGGAACGTGGCGACATCACGACGGCTTTGGCCTATGTCGCAGGCACTGTTATCCTCTCTCTCGGCGCTCTTGCCGCAGGGATTTACCTTTCGCGGGAGATTTTCGCATGAGCGCTGTCAGCCTTTTGACTGTCTCGGAAGCCGAGGGCGAGCAGCGCCTTGATAAATGGTTCAAGCGCCGCTTTCCGCAGCTGACCCAAGGCCATGTGGAAAAGATGTGCCGCACTGGGCAAGTGCGGGTTGATTCCGCGCGCTGCAAGGCCTCGGACCGCATCGTGCCGGGCCAAACCATCCGCATTCCGCCGCTGCCCGATCATGCGGCCCCCGTGGTCAAGCGTGTCAGCTATACGCCTGCGGATGCCAAGATGATCCAAGACGCGGTGCTGTGGAAGGATGAACACATGATCATCCTGAACAAGCCTCCGGGTCTGCCCAGCCAAGGCGGCTCGGGGCAGGGCGATCGCCATGTTGACGGTCTGACCGAAGCGCTGAAGTTTGGCTACAAAGAACGCCCCAAGCTGGTGCACCGTCTGGATAAAGACACCTCGGGTCTGTTGATGCTGGCGCGCACCGACCGCGTGGCGCGTGCCTTGTCGGAAATGCTGCGCCACCGCAACACCCGCAAGATCTATTGGGCCGCCGTCGCAGGCGTGCCGCATCCGCGCAAAGGCTCGATCAAATACGGGCTGATGAAGGGCGGGCGCGGCTATGGTGATTCTGAAAAGATGATCTGTGTGCATCCGGCCAAGATGGCGGACTATCCCGACGCCAAACGCGCCCATACCGACTATTTCACCCTGTGGTTCTTGGGCAATCGCATCTCTTGGCTGGCGATGGAGCCGGTGACCGGGCGCACGCATCAGCTGCGTGCCCATATCGCCGAGATGGGCTTTCCGATCATTGGGGACGGCAAATACGGCGGCTCGTCGACCGAGAATATGGGCGATGGCTGGGGTGCTGGCATTGGCGGCGATCTGTCGCGCAAGCTGCACCTGCATGCGCGGATGCTGAAGGTTCAGCACCCAATCACCAAAGAGATGATGACCTTTATCGCGCCCTTGCCCGAGCATATGGCGCGCACCTGGAAAACCTTGGATTGGGGCGAAAACGATGTGCCTTTGGATCCATTCGGGGGCGATGAATGAGCGCTTGGTCCGCCAAACGGTTCTGGAAACAAGCAACGGCCTCAAGCTGTGACGGGGGCTTTACCGTCACGCTTGACGGTCGCGCCGTAAAGACACCCGCCAAAGCGCCGCTTGTGGTGCCGACGCTGGCGATGGCCGAAGCGATTGCGCTGGAATGGGATGCGCAAAGCGGCGTGATCAAACCGGACACCATGCCGGTGACCCGTGCCGCCAATTCCGCGCTGGATAAGGTCGCGCCGCAGTTTGCCGAAGTGGCAGGTCTGCTGGCGGCTTACGGTGAGACCGATCTGCTGTGTTATCGCGCCACCGCGCCACAAGAATTGATCGACCGCCAAGCGCAGGGCTGGGATCCGGTGCTGGCTTGGGCTGCGCAGGAATACGCAGCGCCCTTGCTGGTGACGGCGGGCGTCGTGCACATCACCCAGCCCGAGGCCAGCACGCGGGCTTTGTCGCAGGCGCTGCATCAGCTCGACCCTTTTCGGCTTGCCGCCGCGCATGATCTGATTGCGATTAGCGGCTCTTTGGTGCTGGCACTGGCGGTTTTGCGCAAAAACCTGACGGCGGCGCAGGCTTGGCAGTTAAGCCGAATCGACGAGGCTTGGCAGAATGAACTTTGGGGCGTCGACGAAGAAGCCGCCCGTCTTGAATCGTACAAACAAGAGGCTCTTTTTGCCGCAGAGCGATTCTTTGGATTGTGCGGGTAACAATCTTTCTGTTAACTGCCTGAAGTTTGCGCAATCTGTCTAATAGGTCTATTAATCTGAGGCTGTTTGCGCAAACATCCGTTATATTGGCGGTTTTGCTTGACCAACTACGAGGCTATAACTCAAACTGCCCTACACCGACGGCGTTTCCGTCACCGGTCTCGCACCCGCGGTCTACGTGGGGCACTTAACCTTCGCCCAAAAAATGGGCGGAAACAGGAAGAGGTAAGAATGAAAAAATCCGTGTTCCTTGGAACTCTTGTTGCGACTTCGCTTTTGGCGGGCTTTGCTTCGGCTTCGACGCTGGATGATGTGAAAGCACGCGGCGAGTTGATCTGCGGCTCGAACACCGGCCTGACCGGCTTTGGTGCGCCAGACGCAACCGGCCAATATATGGGCTTTGACGCTGATCTTTGCAAAGCCGTTGCCGCAGCCGTGTTGGGCGACGCTTCGAAAGTAAAATACGTTCCAACCACCGGTGAGACCCGTTTCACCGCGCTGGCTTCGGGCGAAGTTGACATGCTGGTTCGTAACTCGACCTGGACCTTCTCGCGCGATAACGACCTGAAACTCGACTTCGTGGCAGTCAACTACTACGACGGTCAGGGCTTTATGGTGCGCAAAGATCTTGGCGTGTCTTCGGCAAAAGAACTCGACGGCGCGACGATCTGTATCCAGACCGGCACCACCACCGAGCTGAACTTGGCTGACTTCTTCAAGACCAACAACATCAACTACACCCCCGTCACCATTCAGGACGATGCTGAAGGCCAGCGCCAGTTCTTGGCTGGGGCTTGCGACGCCTATACCACTGACGCTTCGGGTCTTGCTGCACTGCGCGCAACCCTGCCGTCGCCAGCTGACTATGTGGTTCTGCCAGAGATCATCTCGAAAGAGCCACTTGGCCCAGTCGTGCGTCATGGCGACAACCAGTGGGGCGATATCGTCCGTTGGACCTACTACGCATTGGTCGCAGCTGAAGAAAAAGGCATCACCAAAGCAAACATCGAAGAAGTCGCAGCTTCCACCAACGACCCAGAAGTTAAGCGTATGCTTGGCCTCGAGGGCGACCTTGGCGCTATGATGGGCCTCGATAAAGAGTGGGCAAAGCGCGCGATTGCTGCCAACGGCAACTATGGCGAAATCTTTGAAGCCAACATCGGCGCTTCGACCCCAATCGGTCTGGCTCGTGGCTTGAACGCACAATGGACCCAAGGCGGCTTGCAGTACGCACCACCTTTCCGTTAATCGCACTTGTCTAAGGGGCGCAGTGCAAGCTGCGCCCTCCTTTTCTGATCCTAGAAAATCACCCGTACCGCATGGGGCGCGACCCCGCACCGATCGACCATTAGTCCGACAGGCGGTAGGGCAGGGGGTAATACCATGACGTCTGCAACCGAGGCGCCGAAAGCAAGCTTTCGGCTGGGTATGCTTATCTATGACACACGTTACCGGTCGATCACGATTCAGGTAATTGCGCTTGTTTTGCTGGCGGTTGTGCTGTGGTGGCTGCGCGATAACCTTGTCACCAACTTGGCTGACAAGGGCAAGGATATCAACTTTAGCTTCCTGTGGACACGGGCTGGCTATGATATCGACCAGCAGCTTATCAGCTATACCAATGATGATACCCACTCGCGTGCGCTGTTCATCGGCCTGCTTAATACCTTGGCCGTGGCGTTTTTTGGCTGCATCCTTGCCACGATCATCGGCGTTTTTGCTGGCGTGCTGCGGCTGTCGAAAAACTGGATCGTCGCGCGTCTGATGACGGTCTATGTCGAGGTGTTTCGCAACGTGCCCCTGCTGTTGTGGATTATTCTAGCCTACACTGTCTTTACCGAAATCATGCCGCAGGTGAATGATTTCAAAGTCACGCAAGCGATGATCGACAGCGGCACCCCTGCGGCTGCGTCTATGCTGTTTGACAATACCGTGGCGATTTCGAACCGTGGCACCAGCGTGCCCTATCCTTTGCTGACCCATCCGCTTGGCGGGTTCGAGTTTCTGGGGATACCCTTCAACTTTTCCTTTATCGCGGTTGTCGGCCTGTTTGTGGCCTCGATCTTCGCCAGCCGTGGTGTGACCCGCCGTGCAAAAGCTGTGCAAGAGGCAACCGGCATCCGCCCTGTGACCTGGTGGAAAAACCTGGCCCTGATCGTGCTGCCGACCACGCTGCTGTTTTACGCGCTGGGGTTGCACTGGGATGTGCCGCATTTCAACATCGACGAAAACGGGGTCTGGAAGGGCTTTAACTTTGTCGGTGGCATCTCGATCGCCCATAACTTCACGGCTTTGGTGATCGCCCTGTCGCTTTACACGGGCGCTTATATCGCCGAGGCCGTGCGCGCAGGCATCATGGCCGTTAGCCGTGGCCAATCCGAGGCCGCCGCCGCGCTGGGTCTGCGTCAGGGGCGGATCATGAGCCTTGTGGTGCTGCCACAGGCGTTGCGGGTGATCGTGCCGCCGCTGATCAGCCAATATTTGAACCTGACCAAGAACACCACGCTGGGCATCGCGGTCGGCTATCTTGACCTGAAGGGCACTTTGGGCGGTATCACCATGAACCAAACCGGACGCGAGCTGGAGTGCATGTTGCTGATGATGATGATCTATCTGATCCTCTCGCTGCTGATCTCTGCGATGATGAACGTCTATAACGCCACCACCAAACTGAAGGAGCGCTAAGATGACGCAATCATCCATGTCCTTCGTGCGCGACAAAATGCTGACCCAGCAGAAACCGCCTGTCAGCGAAGTTGGCGCGGTGCGATGGGTGCGCGAGAATCTGTTCTCTAGCCCGCTGAACGGCTTTTTGACGCTGATCAGCCTTTATGTGGTCTATTGGATCATCGCTTCGTCGCTGCCTTGGTTCCTGAATGGGGTCTGGACTGCAAATTCGCTGGGCGAATGCCGCCAGATCATCGAAGCCAATGCAGGCCCGGGGGCCGAGGGCGCCTGCTGGGCGATCCTGCGCGAGCGGTGGCACCAGTTTCTGTTCGGTTTTTACCCGATGGATGCCTATTGGCGGCCTGTGCTGGCTTTTGGGCTGATGCTGATGGCGCTGGCACCGGCGCTGTATTACGGCCTGCGCCGGGTCAATATGCTGATGCTGGGCACAGTTAGCGTGCTGACCTTGCTGGGCATGCTGGGCGTCGGCACTGATGGCTTTCACCTTTTGCTGTCGGTTGTGGTCTTTGCGGCGCTGTTCGCTGTCGCGGCGCTGATGCCGAAAAAGCTGTTGTGGCTGACCTTGGTCTATCCGCTGGTGGGGTTTTACCTGCTCTGGGGTGGGTCGGTTTGGGGCCCTGTAGGGGTGGCGATTGGCTTTGGCCTGTTGGTTGTCGTCTGGAACAAGCTGCAATCGCGGCTGGGGGCGGTGGTTGCGGGCGGTATCGCGGTTGCGGTTGCGTTGATCTGGTGGCTGCAAGTGCAGCCGATGGTGACGACACCGCTAGCACATATGATGCCGATCCGGCTGATGTCGGTCGACAGCGACCAGTTTGGCGGCTTTTTGCTGTCCTTTGTCATCGGCGTCACGGCGGTTTCGGCCAGCCTGCCGATGGGGCTGCTGCTGGCTTTGGGGCGTCGGTCGGACATGGTTTTCATCAAATCGGTGTCGGTTGTCTTCATCGAATTCATCCGCGGCGTGCCGCTGATCACCATGTTGTTCACCGCCTCTTTGCTGCTGAACTACTTCCTGCCGCCGCGCAGCAACTTTGACCTGATCTTGCGGGTTATCATTCTGGTGACCTTCTTTGCGGCCGCCTATATCGCCGAGGTGATCCGTGGCGGTCTGGCCGCCCTGCCCAAGGGCCAATCCGAAGCCGCTGATGCGCTTGGCTTGGACTATTGGCAGGCGCAGCGCTTTATCATCCTGCCACAGGCGCTGAAAATCTCGATCCCTGGCATCGTGTCCTCCTTCATCGGTCTGTTCAAAGACACGACGCTGGTGGCGCTGGTGGGTCTGGCCGATCCGCTGCAGGGCATCACCAAAATGGTTCGTGCCGATATCAACTGGAAGGGCGTCTACTGGGAGCCTTTGCTGTTTGTCGGCGTTATCTTCTTTATCTTCTGCTTCGGCATGTCGCGGTACTCGATGTACCTAGAGCGCAAGCTGAAGACCGATCACCGTTAATAGGGGCCTCTCTCATGAACACACCTGCAATCGACCGCAGCAAGATGACCGTCTCTGATGAGGTGGCGATCCAAGTAACCAATATGAACAAATGGTATGGCCAGTTCCACGTGCTGCGCGATATCGACATGACGGTGAACCGGGGCGAGCGTATCGTGATCTGCGGCCCATCGGGGTCGGGGAAATCGACGCTGATCCGCTGCATCAACCGGCTGGAAGAACACCAGCAGGGCCAGATCATCGTGGATGGCACCGAGCTGACCTCGGATTTGAAGAACATCGACAAGGTGCGCTCGGAAGTGGGGATGGTGTTTCAACACTTTAACCTGTTCCCGCATCTGACCATCATGGAAAACCTGACGCTGGCGCCGATCTGGGTTCGCAAGACCCCGAAAAAAGAGGCCGAGGAAACCGCGATGTATTTCCTTGAAAAGGTCAAAATCCCCGAGCAGGCGCAGAAATACCCCGGCCAGCTTTCGGGCGGTCAGCAGCAGCGCGTGGCGATTGCGCGTTCGCTGTGCATGAAACCACGGATCATGTTGTTCGACGAACCGACATCGGCGCTTGACCCCGAGATGATCAAAGAGGTGCTCGACACCATGATCGAGCTTGCCGAAGAAGGCATGACCATGCTGTGCGTCACCCACGAAATGGGCTTTGCCCAAGCCGTGGCGAACCGCGTGATCTTTATGGATCAGGGCCAGATCGTCGAGCAGAACGAGCCGAAAGAGTTCTTCAACAACCCGCAATCGGATCGCACCAAGCTGTTCCTAAGCCAGATCCTTGGCCACTGATTAAGGGGTCTGAGCAAACAAAAAAGGCGCCCCTTTGGGCGCCTTTTTCATGGGTTAAGCCTGAATCTCTCGGGGGATCACGAAATCGACCGTGGCGCCAAGGCCAAAGCCAACCTCGGCCCAGCTGTCGATCATAAAATCGGCAACCAGAGTGGCCCCAGTTGGATACCGCGAAAATTCGGGGTTCAGCGGCGCGGTCGCCACCAAGCGCGCGGCGAAATCGGCGATGCCGGGATTATGGCCGATCATCATCACCACATCGGCCTGCGCGTGCTGCAACACCGCAAGCATCACATCGGGCCCGGCATGATAAAGCGCGGGCTTCAGCTCTAGCACCGGTGTGCCGGGCAGGGCGGGGGCCAGCCCTGACCAAGTGGCACGGGTGCGCACAGCATCAGAACAAAGAATTTTTTCAGGCACATAGCCGCGCGAGGCCAACCATTCGCCCAAGTCGGCAGCGGCCGCCTTGCCGCGTTCGTTCAGCGGTCGGTCGTGGTCGGTTACGGTTGGATCGTCCCAAGCGGATTTGGCGTGGCGGGTCAGGATAAGGCGCTTCATGTGTGGAATATTCCCATGTGATAGGCCGAGTGTTCGGCCAGTCTTGCACGGCTCTGCGGTAACGGGCAAGCCCGCCGCACGGCGCAGCCCGAATTCAGGCAATCCCCCCCCGCCGCGCTGTCGAGATAGCCGTGACATGCGGGCAGGTCATAGCCCTGCGCCCCAAGCGCGCCGGCAGGGCAGGCGGTCAGGCAGGGGGCCGCGCAGCTGTCGCAAGGCCGCACCGCCTGCGGCAGCTCGACCACTTCGCGCAGCGCCAAGGCACCGCGAAAGCTGACCATCAGGCCGTGGCTGTCATGCACCAACAACCGCACTGGGCTTTCCCAAATCCGCCCCGTGCGCAGCGCCCAGCGGTAAAACGGATGATAGGGCGCACCGCCAAAGGGGAACAGCGCCTTGCCACCCAACTGACAGGCAAGCCCGCCAATCACCCGTCGCGACCAGCGGTCAATCGGGTCCGGCGCGCCGTCTTGCCATTCGGGTTGCGCGGTTACATGCGGCCAATATTGCGGCCCTGCGGGGCCCAGCAGCAACAGGCTGCGGGTGCCCTTTGGCAGGCTTTCGTCCGCGTCACAGGTGAAACCGCCCAGCACCTCAAGCTGATGCGCCGCCGCCAAACCTGCGATCTGCGCCAGCATCAGCGCTTGACGCGGGGCATCACGCGCGGCGCGGTCGAGCGGATCTGACTGCCCGCGCCGTGATCGGTGAACAGCTCAAGCAAGCAGGCGTTGGGAATGCGGCCATCCAGAATCGTCACCGCCCGCGTGCCCGCATCAATCGCCATCAGCGCGGTTTCAGTTTTGGGAATCATCCCGCCGGAAATCACGCCATCGGCGGTCATCTGCCTGATCTCTTCGGGGGTGATCTGGGTCATCACCTCGCCCGCGGCGTTTTTCACGCCGGCAACATCGGTCAGCAACAGCAACCGATCCGCCTGCAAAGCGCCCGCAATCGCGCCCGCCGCCGTGTCGCCATTGACGTTAAAGGTCTCGTTGTCGGCCATGCCGGTCGCCACAGGGGCCACCACCGGGATGATTCCCGCGCCGTAAAGATCGCGCAGCACCTGCACGTTCATCTCGACCGGCCTGCCGACAAAGCCAAGCTCTGGATCATCGGGCACGCAGACCATCATATCGTCGTCTTTGCCCGAAATCCCCACCGCACGGCCGCCGGCATCCATGATCGCCTGCACGATGCGCTTGTTCACCAGCCCCGAGAGGATCATCTCGACCACCTGCACCGTGGCCTTATCGGTCACCCGCTTGCCGCGCACGAATTTGCTTTCGATGCCCAGCTTGGCCAGCATCTCGTTGATCATCGGGCCGCCGCCATGCACCACGACCGGGTTCACCCCAACCTGCCGCATCAGCACGATATCGCGGGCAAATTCCGCCATCGCGGCATCATCGCCCATGGCATTGCCGCCAAATTTCACCACCACCACCGCGCCGGAAAACCGTTGCAGATAGGGCAGTGCCTCGGACAGCATTTTGGCGGTGTGAATGGCATCGGTCATGGTAAGGGTCTGCTTCTGCATGGGGCGACTCCGTGGTTGCGAAATACCTAGCGGCTTTGGCAGCCCCTGCCAAGACGCGTTTGGCGCTGCGGGCCAAGGCTTGCTTTCCCCAGCCAAAGCCGTAGCTTGGCGCTAGAAATGGAGACCCCGATGAGTGACCAAAAAACCATCGTGCTGACAGGTGCAAGCCGCGGCATCGGTCATGCCACCGTCAAGCGCTTTGGCTCGGAGGGCTGGCGCGTGCTGACCTGTTCGCGCCAACCCTTTGACCCGCGCTGCCCTTGGCCGGGTGGCGAAGAGAATCATATCCAGATCGACCTTGCTGATCCGAAAAAGACCATCGAGGCGATCGAGACGATCAAATCCAAGCTTAACGGCCGTTTGGATGCGCTGGTCAACAACGCCGGGATCTCGCCCAAGGGCGAGGGCGGCAAGCGGTTGACCACGCTGGACACCGATCTGCGCACTTGGGGGCAGGTGTTTCATGTCAACTTTTTCGCGCCGGTGATTCTGGCGCGCGGGCTGCAAGACGAGCTGGTTGTAGCGGGCGGGGCGGTGGTGAATGTCACCTCGATCGTCGGCTCGCGGGTGCATCCCTTTGCGGGGGCGGCCTATGCGACGTCAAAAGCGGCGCTTGCGGCGCTGACCCGCGAGATGGCGCATGATTTTGGCCCGCTTGGCGTGCGCGTCAATGCCATCGCGCCCGGCGAGGTGGAAACCGCGATCCTGTCACCGGGCACAGATAAAATCGTGCAAACCCTGCCGCTGCGCCGCCTTGGCCAGCCAAAAGAGGTGGCCGAGGCGATCTGGTTCCTGTGTTCGGCGCAATCAAGCTATATCACCGGCACCGAAATTCAGATCAACGGCGGCCAGCACGTTTAGCGCTGTTACACCAAAGTCGCGATAATGGCGCGCAGCGTCTCGATGCCATCGCCCTTTTCCGAGCTGGTCAGCACCAGTTCAGGATAGGCAGCGGGGTGCTTTTTCAAGGCCTCAATCGACAGCGCGATATTGGCGTCGCGCTCGATCTTGGAAACCTTATCAGCCTTGGTCATCACCACCTGAAACGTCACGGCAGAACGGTCGAGCAGCGACATGATCTCTTCATCCACCGGCTTTACGCCGTGGCGGGTGTCGACCAACACGAAAGCGCGGCGCAGGGTCTGACGACCGGCCAGATAGGATTTCAGCAGCGCTTGCCACTTTGCCACAATCGGTTTCGGCGCTTCGGCATAGCCATAGCCGGGAAGGTCGACCAAAAAGCGGTTCATCTCGCCCAGTGCGAAATAGTTGATCTCTTGCGTCCGGCCGGGGGTGTTCGAGGCCCGCGCAAGGCTTTTGCGGCCGGTCAGCGCGTTGATCAGGCTCGATTTACCAACGTTAGAGCGGCCCGCAAAGCAAACCTCTAACCGGTCGGGTTCGGGCAGGCCCGACATCGCCACCACGCCTTTGACGAAATCAACAGGGCCCGCGAACAGCAAGCGGCCTTTTTCGCGGGCTTCCAGTTCGGGTTCAGGGGCAAGGGTGAATTGCAGGCTCATGCCAGTCTCCATTCATCGCCGACAGAAATCTGTCCGCTTTCTACCACCACGGCGTAAACGCCGAAATCTTGGTGGCCATAATTTTCTTCCAGCGCCGCCAAAGTTGGGGCCGAAACCCGCCCCGTCTTCGGGTCCACGGTTGTGGCGCTGCACCTAGTGATGCGTTCGGTTATTTCAAAAACCGCTTCGCCTATGCAAAGCCGCTGCCCGATCCAGCCAAACTCGGCCCAAGGGGCTGCCCCTTCGATCCACAGATTGCCGCGAAAGCGATCAACCGATAGATCGGTGCCCATCTTGGCCGACAGATCCGCCAGCGACGCCATCGACAAGATCGAAACGGATTCGACCGGATTGTCAGTCATACCGCGCCCTGCGCTGACAATCGCCACTGGCTGCGCACGCTCGGCTGGGTTCAGCGGGCGCACCCAATCCAGAAACCGTGGCAGATCGGCGGCATCATCCGGGCGAAAGGCAATCTCGCCCGCCTCGGGGTGGCGCAGGGTTATCACGCCCATAGCCTCGTCAAAATCCGATGTGATCGCCATCAGGGCGGGCGCCTTGGCGCCCCGCGCAAAATTGGCACAGCGGTTCCAGCCATCGACCAGCTTGGCCGCGTCATGGGCGACGGCCCAATGCCGGTCCCATGGCATGCAGGCCCCCGCCAAAAGACGAACGGACGCGAGGGTCTCGCGTCCGTGTCCCTTGATCGGGTGCCGGCAAATCTGTGCCAGCACTTGCGTCATTTTTCGGCTACCGCCTGCTTTTTCTTAAAGCCTGACTTGATGTTGCCAAAGATGTCTGGCTTGTGGCCATGGCTGCGCATGATCAGATATTGCTGGGTGAAGGTGATGGTGTTGTTGGTGATCCAGTAGACCACCAGACCGCTTGCAAAACCACCCAGCATGAACATGAAGACCCAAGGCATCCAGGCAAAGATCTGCTGTTGCACCGGATCAGCGGGCGCTGGGTTCAGTTTTTGCTGCAACCACATCGAGATGCCCAGCAAGATCGGCAGCGCACCGATGAAAATCGTCGCAAGCAGGGTGCCGTGCAAAGGCGCATCCCAAGGCAAAGCGCCAAACATGTTGAAAATCGACGAGGTGTCAGGCGCAGAGAGGTCTTTCAGCCAGCCAAAGAACGGCGCTTGGCGCAATTCCAGCGTGACAAAGATCACCTTGTAAAGGCTAAAGAAAATCGGGATCTGGATCAGAATTGGCAAGCAACCTGCGGCCGGATTGACCTTCTTTTCCTTGTAAAGCTGCATCATTTCCTTTTGCAGCTTTTGCTTGTCTTCGCCGACACGCTCTTTCAGCGCTTCGATTTCGGGCTGCAATTCCTTCATCCGCGCCATCGAGACGTAAGATTTATAGGCCAGCGGCAGCACCAAAAGCTTCAGGAAGAAGGTCAGACCAATGATCGCCAGACCCATGTTGCCGATCAGCGCGTGCAAAAGGTGCAAGACTTGGAAGATCGGCTTGGTCAGGAAATAGAACCAACCCCAATCGATCGAATCGATAAAGCCTTTGATCTGTGGCCGTGCGGGGTCGATTTTTGCGCCAAACAGTTGCGCCACGACGCCCGGATCATTCTCGTATTCGCCAATCGTCTGCCAAACCTTGGCGCCGGCAAACAGCTGGGTCGAGGTTTCCGTCGCCTCGCCCGGTGCCAGCGTCACCAAAGGTTCGCGGACTTCGGCCTGATAGATATCGGCGCCAGCCACATATTTCACCACCGATGTATAGGGCTTGCCCTGTTCGGGGATCAGCGTCGTCATCCAATAGTGGTCGGTAAAGCCGATCCAGCCATCGGTGCTGGCTTGCTTCACCTCGGCTTGTGCCGATTCGGCGTCGACTTGTGGAAGGCCAGCTACCTTTTTGTATTTGATCTCTTCAAGGCTGCCATCGGTGCGACGCACCAGACCTTCGTGAACCACATAGATGTTTTGCAACTGCGGCAAGCCGTGGCGGGCAATAATGCCGTAACTGTAAAGGCTTGCAGCCGAGGTGCCATTGTTTTCAACGCGGTCGCTGACGGTGAACATGAAGTTCGCATCAACAGAAATGCTGCGTACAAAGGTCATGCCCTTGCTGTTTTGCCAGGTTAAGCTGACTGGCTGACCAACCGAAAGCGTGCTGCCCGAGGCCAGTTTCCATTCCGATTTCGCGCCCGGTACGTCATCTGCGGTCAGTCCCGCGCCCGGCGCCCAGCCAAAGACGGCATAGTAGGGCGTGGTCTGGCCTACCGGCGACAACAGCCGCACATTGGCAGAGTCTTTCTCAAGCGTGTCTTTAAAGGTTTTCAGCGACAAATCATCCAACCGGCCACCCAAGAGCGAGATCGACCCTGTCAGCATCGGCGTGTCGATGGTCAGGCGCGGCGCTTCGGGCAAAGGCTCGGTCGAGGTGACCGGCGCGGCAGGTGCCGTTGTGGCTTGCGGCGCGACAAGTGGCTGATCCGCTGCGATTTCAAGCGCGGCTGGGTCTGGAAACCACTGCGGAAACAGCTTGGGCCCTGCGACGAACCAACCAAGGATCACCAGAAAGCTGAGCACTGTCGTGAGGACTAAATTCTTATTTTGATCGTCCATTGGACCACCACCATTCCTGTTCAAGGTCAGGCGTGGTTCAACGATAGGGGCGGGCAAAGGTCAAGCGGTTTTCCCCCTTCTGTGACACTCGGTCAGGGATTTGGGGCAAATTGCGCGGCTTTTCTGTCGATAATGCTGGATCTGGCCTGCTGTCTCGCGCTGGCGCAGCCTGCCCCAAGCCTAACGATGCGCGGCAAGACTTTTGACCTTTGACAGATGTCCGCGATGGCGCGGGATCCAATCCATGGTTTCATCCAAAGGCATTGGGCGGGCAATGCCAAACCCCTGGATATGCGAGCAACCCAGCTGCGCCAACATTTCGTGTTCACCCGGGGTTTCGACCCCCTCGGCCAAAGTGGCCAGCCCCAGCCGCTCGGCCATCGATAAGATCGCCGAGACCATTTTTTGCTGGTCGCGGTCGCTGTCCAGACGGGTGATAAAGCTTCGATCAATCTTGATGCGGCGCACCGCAAAACGCCGCAGTGCAGTGATCGAGGCATGTCCGGTGCCGAAATCGTCTAGATCAATGCCGCAGCCCATCCGCGCCAAAGCCGCGATATTGGCGACCACAACATCATTTTCAGTCTCCGCCACAACGGTTTCTAAGATTTCCACCGAAAGGCGTTTGGGTTCCAGATCAAAGCGGTCCAATTCCCATTTCAACCGCTCTGCCAGCCGTGGATTGCGCAGTTCTTGCGCCGAAAAATTTACGGCCACGGTCGGGATTTTCAGGCCAGCCTTGTCCCATGCAGCCAGCGCCATCAGCGCGTGGTACAAAATCACTTCGCCCAGACGGTCTTCCATGCCGGCGTCTTCGATCAGGGGCAGAAATTCGGCAGGCGGGATCAGTCCCTTTTCGGGATGATACCAACGCGCGAGGGCTTCGAAGCCCGTGATTTCGCCCGAAAAGGTTTCGGTTTGCGGCTGGAAATGCGGGCGAATCTGCCCTTCTTCCAATGCGCGTTCCAGATCTGCGCGCAAAGATTCGCGGATGGCGCGGCTGCGGGCCATATCTGCAGAATAGGCTCTGATCGCATTCGGCCCGCGTCGGCGCGCCTCATCCGCGGCGATTTGAGCGGCGTTCAAAAGGCTGGCCCCGCTTAGGTCGGGGGCATTCACACTGTGGCAAAACCCGATCGAACAAGTGACGTAAAGCTTTGAGGCATCGAGGTTTACCGGCACAGAGACCGCAGATTGCAGCCGCGAGGCAAGCTGCACCAAAGCTTCAAGCTCTAGCCTTCGCACCGGCGCAAGCGCCACAGCGAAACCGCCACCTTCAAGCCGTGCCACAACATCGCCTGCGCGCAAAACGGCACAAATACGCTCGGCAGATCGGGCCAGAACCTCGACTTGGGCGGCGCGGCCAAAGCGGGTGAGCAAACGGTCGCTGTCATCAAATTGCAGCACAAAACAGGCCGAGCTTCGCCCGCTGATAGGGGCGTCCTGCAAGATTTTATCAAGGCTGCCAATGATTTGGCTGCGCAAAGACAATCCCTCTAACACATCGGGCAACCGAGCTGCCTCTGGGGTGGGTGGGCGCTGCCAGGTCACGACGACAACAGTCGGCAGCAGCAAGGCCAGTAAGATCAGGCTTTCTTCGCCCAAAAACCAAAAGCTGCACAGCGCGGCGGCAGGGGCGAAAATCAAAACTTCGGGGCGGCGAAGCCAAAAACCAAATTTAAAAAACCATGAAATCATGCGGGACAAAATGCCGGAAACCATCAAACTGACCTTAATCTGATTCGGAGCGACGCAGGCTCTTGCCGTCAGATCTAGGCTTTTGGTCTGATAACTCGGTTAATCCACCCCCCGAAGTTACATAGGATTTTCTGAAATTTTTTCCTGTTTTGGCCTAAGGCCTGCGAAATCAAACAGTGCCGGATCGGCCAAATGCGCGGGCTGTACATGACTTAACGCGCGGAACATCACGTTGCGCCGACCCGGGCTTTTGGTCTCCCATTCGTCAAGCAGCTTTTTGACCTGCGCGCGCTGCAAGCCATCTTGGCTGCCACATAAATCACAAGGAATAATTGGGTAATTCAGGGCTTTAGCAAAGGCATCGCAGTCAGCTTCGGCCACATAGGCCAGCGGGCGATAGACAAATAGATCTCCGTCTTCGTTCAGCAGTTTCGGCGGCATCGCAGCCAGCCTGCCACCATGAAACAGGTTCATAAAAAAGGTTTCCAGAATGTCGTCGCGGTGATGCCCCAGCACCACGGCAGAGCAGCCTTCCTCGCGCGCGATGCGGTAAAGATTACCACGGCGCAGGCGTGAACATAGGCTGCACATGGTGCCTCCGGGGGCGATTTTATCGATCACCACCGAATAGGTGTCGCGATATTCGATGCGGTGCGGCACCCCCATGCGGGCCAAAAACGCGGGCAGCACGGTGGCGGGGAAGTTCGGCTGACCTTGATCAAGGTTACACGCCAGCAGATCAACCGGCAAAAGCCCGCGCCATTGCAATTCGTGCAGCACCGCCAAAAGCGTATAGCTGTCTTTGCCCCCCGACAAACAGACCAACCAGCGCGCGCCGCGTTTGATCATGCCATAGGCCTCGGTGGCCTCGCGCACCTGTTGCACGATGCGTTTGCGCAGCTTGCGAAAGGCCTCGGTGTCAGGTGCGCCGTGGAACAGGGGGTGAATGTCGTCGGGTGTATCGTCACGCATGGCAGGCCTTTGGTTATCCGGCTTTTGTGCCAGATTGCCCGCAAAAATGCCAGCTAGAGCGTGCTGTCGTGGTCAGGATCTGCGCCCGGCACCGGGTCATAGCCAGAGCCGCCCCAAGGGTGGCAGCGGCAAATCCGGTTTACCATCAGATAGCCGCCCTTGACCGCGCCATGGCGGTCCAAAGCCTCAAGCGCATAGGCCGAACAGGTGGGCTGAAAGCGGCACCCATGTCCAACCCAAGGGCTTAGCACCAGCCGATAGGCCCGCACTGGCAGCGCCAGCACCTTTGCCAGCGGTGTCACGAACGGCCCCGATGCAGCGAGACAAGCGCGCTGATCAGATCGGCGCGCATATCGGCGAAGACGCGAGAGATTGTGGCTTCGGGCTTGGCGACGATGACATAGTCCCAGCCGGCCCGCGCGTGGCTTGGCAAAATCTCGCGGGCAAGGGCGCGCAGGCGGCGCTTGGCGCGGTTGCGGGCCACGGCGTTGCCGATTTTCTTTGAGGCGGTAAAGCCAATCCGCACGACGGCCGCGCCATCTTCGCGGGCGCGGGCCTGCACCAGAAAGCTGCCAGTGCCCTGCCTACGTCCCTGTGCGGTGCGCAGGAAATCGGGGCGGTTCTTTAATGTCTCAAGACAAACGGAAACCGCCGGAGGCGCTTCGGACGCTTCGGCGGGTGTGCCAATGTCCGATACCTTCGGCGGTGTCATATCGTTACTCCTGTTTGGCCCTGAAAGGACCAGTCAGAAATTATGCCGACAGCTTTTTGCGGCCCTTGGCGCGGCGGGCTGCCAACACAAGACGGCCACCCTTGGTTGCCATACGAGCGCGAAAGCCGTGACGGCGGGCGCGAACCAGGTTCGACGGTTGAAAAGTGCGCTTCATCGCGGTCTCCATCAGACAGGCGTCGATCCAGTGGATTCGACGCGTAAACTTGAAGCCCGTCCTTTAGGGGGGGAATGGCGGTAAGTCAACGCGCGCCGCAGCAGATTTCTGCAACAATTCACCTTGTTGACGCGAAGACCGTGCTGAAATGTTACAAACCGCTGTCTTTGGGTGCCGCAAAGCCAGCCAAAGATCAAGGCCGCGTGATGCAGGGGCGGTTGGTGCTGGCTTTGTCGCGGGGTTTTGCCCATCCTGTGGCGAGTTTTACAGGATGCCTTATGCCTCGCCTTGCCAAAAAGCTGCCGTTCTTGCTGATTCTGACCGCGGCGCTGATCGGCGCGGTCTTTTTGCGCGACAAACTCAGCTTTGACGCGCTGGCTGCGAATCGTGCGGCACTTCTGGCCTATAAGGATCAGCATTTCCTGTTGGCCAGCTTGGGCTTTGGGCTGGCCTATGTTGCAATTGTGGGCCTAAGCCTGCCGGGGGCGACGATGGCGACGCTGACGGGGGGCTTTTTGTTTGGGCTGTTTCCGGGGGTGGCCTATAATGTCATCGCGGCCAGTATTGGCGCGGTTGTGGTGTTTCTGGCTGCGCGCGCGGGCTTTGGGGCGGCGGCGGCTGCAAGGCTGCAAAACAGCACCGGCGCTGCGGCGCGGCTGCAAGCCAATCTGCGCGAAAACCAATGGTCGGCGCTGCTGATCATGCGCTTGGTGCCGGCCTTGCCGTTCTTTCTGGCCAATCTGATTCCGGCCTTTCTGGGCATCCGGCTTGCGCCCTTTGCCCTGACGACACTGCTGGGGATTTTGCCTGCAACCTTTGTCTTTACCTCGATTGGTGCAGGGCTGGGCGAGGTTTTTGCGCGCGGCGAGAGGCCCGATCTGTCGGTGATCTTTTCCGCGCCGGTGCTGCTGCCGCTTTTGGGGTTGGCGGCGCTGTCGGCCCTGCCGATCTTGCTGAAATTTCTGCGAAAGGCGCGATAAATGGATGTGATCACCACAGATCTTTGCATCATCGGTGCAGGTTCGGGCGGGCTGTCGCTTGCGGCGGGCGCGGTGCAGATGGGCGCGCGGGTGGTGCTGATCGAGGCGGGCGAGATGGGGGGCGATTGTCTGAACACCGGCTGCGTGCCCTCTAAAACCCTGCTTGCTGCGGCCAAGACTGCGCAGGTGTTGCGCAAGGGGGCTGCGGGCGTGGCGGGGGCTGAACCGCAGATTGATTTTGCCGCCGTGATGGCGCAGGTGGCTGCGGTGATCGCGGGCATTGCCCCCGTTGACAGTCAGGCGCGGTTCGAGGGGCTGGGCGTGCAGGTGATCCGCGCCTTTGCCCGCTTTACCGGCCCGCGCGAGGTTGAAGCGGGCGGCCAGCGCATTCGCGCAAGGCGTTTTGTGATCGCCACCGGCTCGCATCCGATGATCCCGCAGGTCTCGGGCCTGAACGATCTGCCCTATCTGACCAATGAGACGATTTTTGCCCAAACCAGCCTGCCCGCGCATCTGCTGATCCTTGGTGCAGGCCCGATTGCGATGGAGATGGCGCAGGCGCATCGGCGTTTGGGCAGCAAAGTCACGGTGATTGCACGATCCACAGCGCTGGGGCGCGAAGACCCCGAGGCGGCGGCGGTGGTGCTTGCGGCCTTGCGAGCAGAGGGTGTGACGATCCTTGAAGGTCAGGATGCCGCGCGGTTTCGGGCAACGCCGGAGGGGGTCGAGGCGGTCTTGGCCGACGGCACCACGCTGACAGGCTCGCATGTTCTGGTCGCGGTGGGCCGCGTGCCTGCAATTGCGGGGCTGAACCTAGAGGCGGCGGGTGTCGCCTATACCGCGCGCGGCGTGACGGTGGGGCCCAACCTGCGCAGCAGCAACCGCCGCGTCTATGCGGTGGGCGATGTGGCGGGTGGTTTGCAGTTCACCCATGTGGCCGGTGCCCATGCGGGCGTGGTGATCCGCCAAATTTTGCTGGGCTTGCCCGCGCATGAGGCCAAAGTGGTGCCATGGGTCACCTATACCGACCCCGAACTGGCGCAGATCGGGCTGACCGAGGCCGCAGCCCGCGCCAAACACCCCGATGTGACGGTGATCAGGCAAGACTTCGCCCATAACGACCGCGCCCTGACCGAGGCCCGCGCCGAGGGGTTTTTAAAACTGATGCTGGTCAAGGGCCGCCCCGTGGGCGTTACAATCGTCGGCGCGCAGGCGGGCGAGCTGATCGGGCTTTGGGCGCTGGCGGTTTCGGCGCGGCTGAAGATCAGCGCCATCACCGGCATGATCGCCCCCTATCCGACGCGCGGCGAAATCTCGAAACGTGCAGCGGGGGCCTATTTCTCGCCCCAGCTTTTTGATAACCCTAGCCTCAAGCGGCTGGTGGGTTTTGTGCAGCGCTGGCTGCCCTGATGCTGGCAGCGGCTTAGGTCTTTAGGCAAGCAGGAGAGCGCAGAGGTGACAGTCAGACGGCATGGCTTTCTGCATACCCTGTCGGGGCGGTTTTTGCTGCTGACCGTGGCTTTTGTCATGCTTGCAGAAGTGCTGATCTTTGTGCCCTCGATTGCGCGCTTTCGGTCGGATTTTATGACGATGCGGCTGGAAAAAGCCCAAATCGCGGCACTGGCGCAGCTTGCGGCCGAAGATATGGTCACCCCCGCGCTGGAAAAAGAGCTTTTGGCCAATGCCGAGGTCTATAACGTGGTGCTGCGGCGCGACGAGGTGCGCCAGCTTGTGCTGTCTTCGCCGATTCCAACGCCGATCGCAGGCACCTTTGATCTGCGCGAGGCTGGCCCATGGGAGCTGATCCGCGATGCTTTTCGTTGCCTTTTGGATGCGGATGAAAAGATCATTCGCGTGATCGGCTATCCGGTGCAAGCCGCTGGTCTGTTGATCGAGGTAACAATGGATGCGGGGCCGATGCGCGCCGCGATGCTGGATTACAGCGAGCGTATCCTGATTCTTTCGGCGCTGATCTCGGTGGTGACGGCGTTTCTGCTGTTTGTGGCGGTGCAGCGCTTGATCGTCTTGCCGATTCGCCGCGTCGTCTCGCATATGAAAGCCTATGCCGAGGCCCCCGAAGATGCCCGCCGCGTCATCGATCCCACCGCCAGCGTGGTCGAGCTGCGCGACGCCGAAGAAGCGATGGCCTCGATGCAGCAGCAGTTAACAGGCTCGTTGCGGCAAAAAGAACGGCTGGCGCAGCTGGGGGGGGCGGTTGCCAAGATCAGCCATGATCTGCGCAATATCCTGACCACGGCCCAGCTTTTTGCCGATAGGATTGAAGGCTCTGATGATCCAATGGTGGCGCGCGCCGCCCCCAAGCTGGTGAATTCGATCAGCCGTGCGGCGGCTTTGTGCGAATCGACCCTCGCCTTTGGCAAAGCCGAGGAATCGCCGCCCAGCCTGCGCCAGTTCAGCCTTGCAGCCCTTGCCGAAGAGGTGGCCGAGGCCGAAGGCCTGGCGGGCGAGGGCAGCGTCACTTGCCTGATCGAAGTGCCGCAAGCCATGATGATTTCTGCCGACTACGAGCAGCTTTACCGGGTGCTGTCGAACCTGATCCGCAACGCTCGCCAAGCCATCGAGGCCACTGGCACAGAGGGCAGCATTGAAATCTCGGCTGGAGAGACCCCCGCCGAATGGTGGATCAGCGTTGGCGACACCGGCCCCGGCCTGCCCGAGCGCGCCCGCGAGCATTTGTTCGAGGCGTTTCAGGGCGGCGCGCGCAAGGGCGGCATCGGGCTGGGGCTGGCAATCGCCGCCGAACTGGTGCGCGGCCATGGTGGCCGGCTCGAGCTGTTTCGCAGCGATTCCCTTGGCTCGGAATTCCTGATTCACCTGCCAAAAACCATCGCCCGCAGCTGAATTTGGCAACATTTACTTGGCTTTATGGGTATTTGTGTTCGAAGCCGCAGAAAAACAAACTTTGTGACAGAGTTTGCAAATCTCTGTGGAATTGCTCTTGCAATGCCGCGCTTGGAGGGCTAAACGCACCCCAAGATGGATCCATAGCTCAGCTGGATAGAGCATCAGACTACGAATCTGAGGGTCGGGCGTTCGAATCGCTCTGGGTCCACCATCTTCCCCCTTTGTATCAGTTGGTTAGCGTAAACGCGTTTCCAACTTTTATCCGTGCAGAGCTTTGGTCTGGCGGTCAGTTTGCGTGCGCGCGGATAAAGAACGCCACGCCACGGGTGACGCGTTCGCGCAAAACTGCGGGGTCTGGGGGGACGGTGCTGTAGCGGCGCTCGATGGCCGAAAATCCGAGCCAAAGCCCCAGCAAATCTTCGGCGGCCGTGCGGGAGCAGCGCAGATCCATCGCGCCGCAATGACAGGCTTCGGCCAGAAGATTGCCCAGAATATCGCGCAAATGTCCTGGCCCCGCGTCAAAGAATCGTTGCGCAAGTTCAGGGTGGCGGGCTTTTTCCATGCTGAGACAGCGCTCGATCGCCTGACGCGAGGGTTCCGAGATCAGGTCCACCAAGGCCATGCCAACGCGCGTCAGCTTTTCGGCCAAATCGCCCTCGGTCTGCATCGCTTCGGCGGCCAGCGAATCCAGCCGTGCGGTTTCACGATCCACAACCGCCAGCATAATCGCATTTTTGTCTTTGAAATTGGCGTAGACTGTCACCTTGGATACGCCGGCCGCTGCGGCCAAAGCCTCCATCGGAACGCCGTCCATTCCGCGTTCGGCAAAAAGTTTCAAACCCGCATCAAGGATGGCGCAGCGCTTCTCCATGTCTTTGGGTCGTCCCAAGGCCTTGGCGGCGATCATCTCTATCCCCTCGTGCCGCTTTTGCGCGGATTTGGGGCAAGGTAGTTCTATCGCATCTTTGGAGCAAGCCATCACAGTGCCTCCACATGCTTGCGCCGGCCCCGAAGGACCGGCGCGGTGTCTTTGGGTGTTTCGGGTTAGTGGCCCGAGGTATTTGCCGCATCTAACGTGATCAGCTGCGCAATGGTGTAATCGGCAGGGTTCAAGCCAAGCGCGCCGGCCAATTGGGCCTTGCCTGCGGTGACCGAACCAAGCGTGTCGGTGGTATTGCGCCCCGCACCCGAGACCACGAAGGCAACGGTCTGTTGGTCGTTGTTAACTTTTGCCGTGATAATGCGTTGCAATTCATTGGCGCTGTATTTGTCTTGCGCCACGCCGGCCAGCTTTGCCAATTGGCCGGCAGCATCACCCGCAGCCTCGTTGCGGTTGGTATGGGTCAGATAGAACTTCTCGGAGGTCGCATCGTTCTCACGACGTGCCGTGATGATGTTTTGCAGCTCGGCTGTGGTGTATTCGCCAGCCGCAACACCGGCAGCGCTTGCAAGCTGGGTATCCGTCGAGGTTTGGCCAGCAAAGGCAGTACCGGTCAACGACAGGGCGATCAGGGCGGGGGTCAGGATAGATTTCAACATGATAAACTCTTTCATTTGGAAAGCCTTTCCCGTTCCGTTCCCAAGGGGAAGCGGTGGGTTTGGCAGGGATTTTTTAAAACCGAAGCTTGGCTTACATCAGGTAAGCCTTGTCACATTCGGTGCGGCCATTTTGGCCAAGTCATTCAACGTGCAAGTTTTTCTCTCAAGTCATTTGCTCCGTCTCCAGTCTTCGTTTCGATGAGTTAGGTCTATACTGAACGAATATGGATGGAAATAGAAAACTGAACGAATCCGTTCATTAAGTTTTCGTGATCGGGGCTTGTCAAAGATTTTGCTGCGTCGCGGCATTTAAACTTAAGCCCTGCTGAGTATTTTCGTCTTTCCGCCAGATGACAGGGCTGTGATGTTACAAAGTAAAGCTGCGGCTTGGCGCTTTCATCACGCAAATCGTGATCGAAATCAGCGGCGTGGCAAGTTTTTGCCGCCAAAACACCAAGGGCCAGCGATTCGCATCGCTGGCCCCCTGCCTCAAATCCTTAGATTTTGCTTAGATATAGTCGTTCCACAGATTCTCGAGCCGTTCTTGCCGGCCCGAACGTGGTTGTGGGTTGATGTTCTGCGCCAAAACGCTTGCCGCCACTGCTTCCAAAGGCTGGGTCAGCATCGCCTTGGCCTCGGCGGACTGCCAGCCCGCATAACGTTCGCGGCGCTTGGCCTCTAGGGCATCGGCCTCGAACAGCGCTGCGGCGGCTTTGAAGGCGCGCGCGCAGGTGTCCATGCCGCCGACATGCGCCAAGATCAGATCTTCGGGGTCAAGCGATTGGCGCCGGATTTTCGCGTCAAAGTTGGTGCCGCCCTTGGTATAGCCGCCGGCACGAATGATCTCGTAGAAGGCCACGGCCTTTTCGGCGTGGTTGTTGGGGAATTGGTCGGTGTCCCAGCCGGATTGGTAATCATTGCGGTTCATGTCGATCGAGCCGAAAATCCCCAGCGAGGTTGCCAGGGCGATTTCATGTTCAAACGAATGGCCGGCCAAGATCGCGTGACCCTGCTCGATATTGACCTGAACTTCTTTCTCCAGCCCGAAATCCTTGAGAAAGCCATAGACCGTCGCCACATCGTAGTCATACTGATGCTTGCTGGGTTCCTGCGGCTTAGGCTCGATCAGAATTGCGCCCTGAAAGCCGATTTTATGCTTATAGTCCACAACCGATTGCAGGAAGCGGCCTGCGTGGGCGCGCTCTTGTGCCAGATCGGTGTTCAGTAGGGTTTCATAGCCTTCGCGGCCCCCCCAAAGCACATAGTTCTGCCCGCCCAGCTTCATCGTCGCATCAAGGCAAGATTTCACCGTGGCCGCAGCATAGGCGTAAACCTCGGGGTCTGGGTTGGTGGCAGCGCCTGACATCCAGCGGCGATGGCTGAACAGATTGGCGGTGCCCCATAGCAGCTTTGCCTTATGGCTGGCCTGCTTTTCGGCAAGATATTCGACGATCTCTTCCAGATTGCGCAGCGATTCAGCAAAAGTCGCGCCTTCAGGGCGGGCATCGGCGTCATGGAAAGCATAAAACGGCGTGCCAAGGATGTCGAACATCTCGAAGGCGACATCGGCCTTCATCTTGGCCAGCGCCATGCTGTCGCCAAACCAAGGCCGCTCAAAGGTCTGGCCGCCAAAGGGGTCGCCGCCCGGCCAAGCAAAGGAATGCCAATAGGCCACGGCAAAGCGCAGATGGTCTTCCATCCGCTTGCCCATCACCACCTCGTCGGGGTTGTAATGGCGAAAGGCGAATTCGTTGCTGGTGCCTGGGCCTTCGTATTTGATCGTTGGAATGTTTTTGAAGAAATCGGTCATGCAAGGCTCCTGATTGCAGATTGTGCGGCGGCAAAGCGGGCGTGGCCCGCATCGAAGGCATCTTTGAGGGCGGGGTCGGGCAGCACCTCGCGGGCGATCTGGGGTAGGGTGGCGATCTCGGCCCCGGCACCCGTGGCCGCCATCAAGGCAAGCCGCGCCGCGCCAAAGGCCCCGCCAAAGTCGCCCGCAACCGGCAGGCTGACCGGGCAATCCAAGGCGGTGGCAATCGCGCGCAGCCAATAGTCCGAGCGCGAGCCGCCGCCAACCGCCAGCAGATTTTCGATTTTGGTGCCGGTGGCGGCCAAAGCATCGCGGCAATCGCGAATGGCAAAGGTTACGCCCTCTAGCACCGCGCGGGTGCCGGCCTGCCGGTCGGTGATATGTTCAAGCCCGGTAAAGGCGCCGCGAATGGCGGCTGAATTCAACGGCGTGCGCTCGCCGCCCAGATAGGGCAGGAAGGTTGTCTTGCCGGGGGCTTGCAGCGCGCCCAACTCGCCTGTCAGCACCGCCGCCTCTTGGCCGACAAAGCGGCCATACCAATTCAGCGCATCGGTGGCGGCCAAAATCACCCCCATCTGATGCCAGGTCTTTGGCAGCGCGTGGCAAAAGGTATGCACGGCCGTTGCGGGGTCGGGCTGATAGCCGTCATTGGCGGCAAACAGCACGCCGCTGGTGCCCAAAGACACAAAGGCCTCGCCCGCGCGCACCACGCCAACCCCCACGCCTGCCGCAGCATTGTCGCCGCCACCGCCCGCGACGATCACGCCCTCGGGCAGACCAAAGCGGCTGGCAAGGCCCGCGCGGATCTGGCCCGACACCTCAGACCCTTCGACCAAGCGCGGCATCTGTGCGCGGGTCAGACCGCAGGCTGACAACAGGCTTTGCGACCAATCGCGCGCGCCGGTATCCAGCCAGGCCGTGCCCGCTGCATCCGACATCTCGCCCACATGATCGCCGGTCAGCCACAGCCGCAGATAATCCTTGGGCAGCAGAACCTTGGCGACCTTGTCCCACAGGCTGGGTTCATGGGCGCGCAGCCAGTCGAGTTTTGGTGCGGTAAAGCCCGGAAACACGATATTGCCGGAAATCGCGCGAAACTCTGGCCGCGCGTCCAGACGGGCGGCCTCGGCAAAGCTGCGGCTGTCGTTCCACAAGATGCAGGGCCGCAGCACCTGATCCGCCGCGTCGATCAGCGTCGCGCCATGCATATGCCCCGAAAGCCCGATGGCTTTCACGCCGCCCAAACCCTGCGCCGACAACTGCCCCAGCACCGATTCTGCGGCCGCAATCCAAGCTGCCGGGTCTTGTTCAGACCAGCCCTCATGCGGGCGCTCGACGGTCAAAGGCGCTGTCGCCTCGGCCAGCACGCGCTGGCTTTCGTCCATCAAGATGCCTTTCAGCCCCGATGTGCCCAGATCAAGCCCGATATACATGCACTGTCCTCCCAGACCTTGGCATTATAGCGCTAACACCGCTGCGCGCAGGCTTACGCTAGCGCGGCTCTTCCTTCAACAGCAACCACAGCGCCAAACTGGTTAAGGCCACGCCTCCCAAGACATTGAGCGGTGGGGCAGGGCGGCCCAAGGCCAATTCCCAACAGATCACCCAAGACGGCACCAGATAAGTATAGGCCATCACCTTGGCGCTGGGCAGCCGCATGGTGGCAAATTGCAACAGCACAAAGGTCAGGGCCGAGGCCGCAATCGAGACATAGGCCAGACAGATCCAGACAATCGGCGGCAGGCCTGCCCAATCGGTGGCCAAAACATCGCGCCAGCCCCAAAGGCCCAGCAGCACAAAGCCCGCCGCCATCATCGCAAAGGTAAAGACAACCGCCGGCTCGCCTCGGTTCAGCTTGCGCACCATCGGCGCATAGATCGCATGCGAGACGCAGCCGATAAAATAGATCATCTCGCCGCGGCCAATCTCGAGCCGCATCAACGCGGCCACATCGCCGCGAAAGATTACCCAAAGCGCCCCAGCCGCGCCAATCGCCAAGGCCAATCCCATGCGTGGCGTGGTGATCTGCCCCAACAGCAGCCAAGCAAAGCCCGCCGTCATCAAGGGCGTCAAGGTAAAGACGGCCGAGGTCGGCACCGCGGTCGCTGTCTGCAAGCCTTTGAACATCAGCACGAAATAGGCCGCCAGCAGCGCCGCCAAGACGAAATAGCGCCAAGGCGCCCGCCAAGTGCTGCGCGCAATGCCCGTGCTAAAGGCCGCAGCCGCCCCAACCAAGGCCCCTGCCAAGGCAAAGCGCGCCACGGTCATCGCCGCGGGGGCAATGAACTTCGAGGCCATGGCCCCAAGACTGAACGACCCCGCGACAAGCGCCGAGAAGCACAGCATTGCCAGATGCCCGCGCTGGGCTGGCGTCAGCTGCCGAAACCACATCATATATCAGTCCAATCTGCTGCCGCGCTTTTCAGATGGTTGAGGAAACTTTGTACCTTCAAGGTGCGGTGCAAATCCACATGGGTCACCAGCCATAGCGGTGCATCCCATTCGGGGATCGGCGCCATCACCTGCACCAAATCCGCCTGTCGGTTGGCCTCATAGACCGCGACAAAGCCCAAGCCCAAACCCGCCTGAATCGCCGTCAGGCTGTCTTCGGGCAGCGAGACGCGAAAGGTCAGACGATCATGCGGCACGCGGTCGGTCATCCACTTGTAAAACGGCGCGCGATTGCCCGTGGTCTCGTTGTAAACAAAGCGATGCTGCGCCAGCTCGGCTTCGTTTTTCGGCATGCCATGGGCTTCGATATAGGCTTTGCTGGCATAAAGCGCCGCTCGCATCCGGCCAAAGGGCATTACCACATTATCGGGCTCTTGCGGCGCATTTCCGGCACGGATTGCGACATGCGCCTCGCCATAATCCAGTCGGAACAGCCGTCGGTCGGTCAGATAGCGGATCATCACCGCCGGATAGTGATCCTGAAAGCTGGCAAAGACCGGAGCCAGCAACGCGGTCAGCCCCGAGATCGAGGTGACAACCAACTCCCCTGCCACCTGTTCGCCCTGACCCTTGATGCGGCTGGCAAGCTGACCAAACTGTTCTTCGGTGGTCTGGGCCACCACCAACAGATCGCGCCCAGCCTCGGTTGCAGTATAGCCGCGCGCGTGGCGCTGAAACAGCTTGGCGCCCAGACGTTTTTCCAAAGCGTCGATATGGCGGATCACGGTGGCATGATGCACGCCCATCGCCTCGGCCGCCCCCGAGACCGTGCCCATCCTTGCCACCTGATAGGCGGTGCGAATCTCGTCCCAATTGTCCATCGCAGGCCCCCTTTTGCTCACTTGCACCTTGGAAAACCCATCGGTTAAAGGCAAGCGGCTTGACTCTGCCGCAACATCTGCGTATCCGCCAGCCTAATTCCCCGGAGGCAAAGGCTTCCGGTCCCTTGGGCTATGCTCGGGATCGCCACCTGTCAGCGCGTTGCGCCCACAGGTGCCGTTTCGCATTGGCCTTTGGGAATCCCGACCGAGCGCCCATATGGGCATAAAAGGAGAGCGCGATGTTTGAAAGCCTGTCAGAACGCCTTGGTGGCGTCTTCGACCGTCTGACCAAGGCCGGCGCGCTGTCCGAGGCCGATGTCGACACCGCCCTGCGCGAAGTGCGCACCGCTTTGCTGGAAGCAGACGTCTCGCTGGATGTGGCGCGCAACTTTGTCAAAGCGGTCAAGACCCGGGCTATCGGCCAAGCGGTGACCAAATCCATCACCCCCGGTCAGCAGGTCGTCAAGATCGTGCATGACGAATTGGTGCGGGTGCTGGCGGGCGACGAAGAGCCCGAAGCGCTGAAGATCGACAACCCGCCTGCGGCGATCTTGATGGTGGGTCTGCAAGGTTCGGGCAAGACCACGACCACGGCCAAACTGGCCAAGCGTCTGAAAGAGAAAAACGGCAAGCGCGTGCTGCTGGCCTCGCTGGACACCAACCGCCCTGCGGCTATGGAACAGCTGGCGATTCTGGCGCTGCAAATCGGCGTTGACAGCCTGCCGATCGTCAAAGGCGAAAGCGCGGTTCAGATCGCCAAACGCGCCAAGACCCAAGCCGCGATGGGCGGCTATGATGTGGTGTTCTTTGACACCGCAGGCCGGATGCACATCGACGAAGTGCTGATGGATGAAATCCAATCGGTGCGCGACATCGCCCAGCCGCGCGAAACGCTGCTGGTTGTCGATGGTCTGACCGGCCAAGACGCGGTGAATGTCGCCGCCGAATTCAACGGCAAAGTCGGCATCTCGGGCGTGGTGCTGACGCGGATGGACGGCGACGGGCGCGGCGGTGCAGCGCTGTCGATGCGCGCGGTGACGGGCAAGCCGATCCGCTTTGTCGGTCTGGGCGAAAAGCTGGACGCGCTGGAAACCTTTGAAGCCGAGCGTGTTGCAGGCCGCATTCTGGGCATGGGCGACATTGTCGCCTTGGTCGAACGCGCCCGCGAGACCTTTGAGGCCGAGCAAGCCGAACGCATGGCCAAGCGCTTTGCCAAGGGTCTGTTCAACATGAACGACATGCGTGGCCAGTTGGAACAGATGGTCAAGATGGGCGGCATGCAGGGCCTGATGGGCATGATGCCGGGCATGGGCGGCATGGCGAAAAAGGCCGAAGCCGCGGGCTTTAACGACAAAATGCTGGCGCATCAGATCGCGCTGATCAACTCGATGACCAAAAAAGAACGCGCCAACCCTGACCTTCTGGCCGCCAGCCGCAAAAAGCGCATCGCGGCCGGTGCGGGCATGGATGTGGCCGAGCTGAACAAACTTCTGAAACAGCATCGCCAGATGGCCGATATGATGAAGAAGATGGGCAAGGGCGGCATGATGAAGCAGGCCATCAAACAGATGATGGGCGGCAAAGGTGCCCCCGATCTGGCCAATATGTCCCCCGAAGCCATGGCCGAAGCGGCCAAAGGCATGAAAGAGGGTCTTGGAATGGGCGGCGGCTTCCCCGGCATGCCGCGCGGCGGGCTGTCGCTGCCTGCCTCGCTTTCGGGGCTGATGAAAAAGAAATGATCCTGCCCGCTTGCCCCCTTTGCTTTGTGCCAACCCCTGAGGCCCGCCTATGACCGACGCCATCACCCGCGCCGCCGAGATCTTGAAAGATCATCGCGCCTCGATCGACCGTCTGGACGCGATCCTTGTCTATACGCTGGCCGAGCGGTTCAAACACACCCAAGCCGTGGGCCATCTGAAAGCCCAGCACGAGCTGCCGCCCTCGGATCCAAACCGCGAAGCGCGCCAGATCGAGCGGCTGGAAGGTCTGGCAAAAGACGCCGACCTTGACCCAGAGTTTGCCAAGAAATTCCTGACCTTCATCATCTCGGAAGTCATCAGGCATCACGAACACCTACAGAAATAACCCAAAAAGCTGCGCGGATGCACAGCCTAGAAAACCTAAGGAGACGACACTATGTCCATGAAAATTCGCCTTGCGCGCGGTGGTTCCAAAAAGCGCCCTTTCTATTCGATCGTTGCCACCGACAGCCGCAACCCACGCGACGGCCGCTTCTTGGAAAAGCTGGGCACCTATAACCCACTGCTGGCCAAAGACAGCGAAGAGCGCGTGAAAATGAACATGGAGCGCGTTCAGTACTGGCTCTCGCAGGGCGCACAGCCAACCGACCGTATCGCACGCATGCTGGAAGCTGCCGGCGCGATGCCAAAGAAAGCCCGCTTGAACCCTAAATCGGCGGTTCCAGGTAAGCGCATGGCAGAACTTGCTGCCAAGAAAGCTGCACGCGCAGCTGCACCTGCCGAAGCGGCTGCTGAATAATTCTTTGGGCGGCTCCTGTAATCGGGGCCGCCTTTTTTTAAACCCGGAGAGCCACATGCCCAGCAACCTGATCTGTATCGGTGCCATCGCAGGCTCTTTCGGCGTTCAAGGCGAAGTGCGACTGAAAAGCTTTTGCACCGAACCCACCGATATTGCCTCTTACGGCCCTGTTTTCACCGAAGACGGCCAAACCAGCTATAAAATCACCCTGACCCGCCCCGTCTCGGGCGGTCTTGGCGCGCGGATTTCTGGCGTGACGACCAAGGAACAGGCCGATGATCTGCGCGGCGTCAACCTTTACGTCGATAAGAAAAAGCTGCCGAAACTGCCAGATGACGAATTCTATCACGCCGATCTGATCGGGCTTGCGGCCTTTGACACCGGCGGTGTCGAGCTGGGACGCGTCCACGCCGTGCACAATCATGGCGCAGGCGATCTGCTGGAAATTACCGGCCCCAGCCTGAAATCGGCGCTGTTGCTGCCCTTTACCCTTGCCGTCGTGCCCACGGTTGATCTTGCCGCAGGCCGTGTGATCCTTGATCTGCCCGAGGGGCTGGACTAAGCCGCCCGCCGCAGCACCACCGCCGCACCATCCGTCTCGACAACCGCAAACCCATTGTGGCGCGCGCTGGCCAAAAGCCCGCTGACCGACCTGCCGCTGTCGTGCAAATCCGCCGGATGCAGGCTTAGGATGATCACAGAGCAGGGGGCCAGAACCTCTGGGCGGTCTTGCAGCAAATCGTATAAAAGATTTGCCTGCGCTGTCACCAAGGCAAAGCCGCCCTTCGGCATGTTCGCCTCAAGGCTTTGCTGCAAAAACAGCTCGTGATTGCCGCCCGTTGCGCGCCGGATGTGCCCCTGCAACAGCGACAGCGCGCTGCCCTGCAAGACAACCGCCAAATCTGGCCGCAGATGCTTGGCGATCATCGCCGCTTCACCTTGCAGATGCCGCCCCCGCCGCAGGGCTTTGCGCAGAGCCAGCGGCGCGTCTGCCGGCAGATCAAGCGCCAGCCCCTCCAACCGGTAAGCCTTTCTTAAGACCCGCCGATACCACAGATCCGCCAGCGCTGCGGTCAGCCGCTTAAGCTTGTGCGACCATGCCGCAGTCTCGCCCCGCGCCACCCGCCGCGCCAGCTTGCGCTGCCAAAGCCAGGTGCCAAAAGAGCGCGCACCAAGGCTGACCCGCGTTGAAGGCGTCTTGACTTGCAGCCTTGGCCCAAACTGGCGGTATTTGCGCTGAAATGCCTGCATGCAGGTGACAAAACTTTGATCAATCTTCCCCGCTCCCAGATGTTCAAGATGGAAATCCACCGCATAGGCCGATCTGCTCCGCAGATGCGCCTGAAACACAATATCCGTGCCATACAGGTGAAATCCGCGCAAATCCTCGGAAAAGCCCAAAGCCGCGTCTTTGCGCAAAATGATGAAATTCTCATCCAAAGACATCACCCGTGCCGCATCGCCCGGAAATTTCACATTAAAGCCGTGCCGGTCGGTGATGCGAGTATATTGCCGCCCCAAAGCATCGCAGCCAGCATTGCCCGCCACCGCCCAAGCCGGATCAACCTGCGTCAACCTCACTAAAACGCTGTCCAGCTTGGCCTTCGTCTCGATGGCAAGCAGATCCTGATGCGCCAAGATCACATAGCGCCCCTCGGCTTTGGCAATCATCTGGTTCAACCCGCTATAACCATCCGCGACACTGGCCAAAGTATTGTCAACATGGATAAATTCACAGCTTTCCGCATCAAAGCCCGCCGCAGCAAAGCTCTGCACCATTGCCTGATACAGCGCGGGCTTGGTCACAAGGCTGCAAAAAGAATAATCGATCGGCCTGCGGGTCAACAGGCTTGCGCTGTCTTGCAAGGGGGGCATCATGGGGCGGGCCAGTCGGTTGCTTCGGGGCACTTGGGTCTCTGTTTTCTTGTGCGGCCGGTTTGGCTGCAAGTCAAATCGTTCCTGCAAGGCCATTGCCGCTTTTGCCATCACAGGTCTCGTGCTTTGGCCCGCCTCGGGCCGCGCGGTCTTTGACCCTAGCGCCCCGCCGCGTCTCGCGGTAAAAGCGCGCATGAGTGATGAAACCACCCCCAAAGCCGATCCCGAGGCGCCCTCCAAATCGCATGGCCGCATCTCGATCCGCGCCAGTTTGCAGCCGCGCGATCTGATGGCCGAACCGATGCATGTCAAATCGGCGTGGCGCGCCAAAATCATCACCCTGATGCCCGATGCCTTTCCCGGCATCCTTGGCCAATCGCTGACCGGCAAGGCGCTCGACCTTGGGCTCTGGGCGCTCGATATCCTGAATTTGCGGCCCTATGGCGTCGGCAAACATCTCAATGTCGATGATACCCCCGCAGGCGGTGGTGCAGGCATGGTGCTGCGCGCCGATGTGCTGGATGCGGCGCTCACCGATGCAGCCCTCGGCACCCCGCCCGACCGTCTGCGCTGGCCGCTGATCTATCTCTCGCCGCGCGGCAAGCCCTTCAATCAGGCCATGGCGCGCCGCTTTGCTGCCTGTGACGGCCTCACCCTGCTCTGTGGCCGTTTTGAGGGCGTCGATCAACGCCTGCTCGATCATCATCAGATCGAAGAAGTCTCCTTGGGCGATTTCGTTATGACCGGCGGCGAAATCGCCGCCATGGCGCTGATCGACGCCAGCGTGCGCCTGCTGCCAAAGGTGCTGGGCAATGCCGAAAGCACGGTCGAGGAATCCTTCTCCGACGGCCTGCTTGAACACCCGCATTACACCCGCCCCGCGCTTTGGAACGATCTCGCGATCCCAGACATCCTCACCTCCGGCAATCACGGCGCCATCGCCAAATGGCGCCAAGCCGCCGCAGAAGAGATCACCAAAATCCGCCGCCCCGACCTGTGGCAAGCCTTCCTGCGCAAGAAAAGCTGACCCAGCGCTTTCATCTTGGTGCAAATATCCCCGCCGGAGGCATCCACCCTTTGTGCCACCAGCCACCGCCCCAGCCCTTGACCCCGCCCGCGCCAAACCCTATACGCCGCCTGTCCGGGGGCTAATCCCTCATCGGGCCCGATTCCTTTTGGCCTTAAGACTTGCCTTCTTCCGCAAGTTTGGCTGAAAACTCGGCTTAAAAACGCAAGCGGCACCTCTGGCGGGCTTACTTTGTAGGGACCCGGTCGAAGATCAGAAGCTCTGTCGCGGGCATCACGTCGGGGAAAACCCCGCTAGCAAAGGACATGCGATGAATCTTATCGCCCAACTCGAAGCCGAGCAGATCGCTGCGCTCGGCAAGACCATCCCGGATTTCAAGGCCGGTGACACCATTCGTGTCGGCTACAAAGTGACCGAAGGCACCCGTTCGCGCGTGCAGAACTACGAAGGCGTCGTGATCGCGCGCAAAGGTGGCGCAACCATCGCAGCCTCGATCACCGTTCGTAAGATCTCCTTCGGTGAAGGCGTGGAACGTGTGTTCCCGCTGTATTCGACCAATATCGACAGCATTGAAGTGGTCCGTCGTGGCCGCGTGCGTCGCGCCAAGCTTTATTATCTGCGCGATCGTCGCGGCAAATCGGCACGTATCGCCGAGGATGCAAATTACAAAGCCAAAGCCGAATAAGGACCGGATCGATGAAAGACGGAATTCACCCCGACTACCACATGATCAACGTCAAAATGACGGACGGTACTGTGTTCCAGACCCAAACCACTTGGGGCAAAGAGGGCGACCAAATGGCGCTCGACATCGACCCACTGGCGCATCCAGCATGGACCGGCGGCAACGCCAAACTGATGGATACCGGCGGCCGCGTGTCGAAGTTCAAGAACAAATACGCAGGTCTTGGCTTCTAATAGCCCCGCCTTCGCAGATCAGATCAGGCGCATCTTCGGATGCGCCTTTTCTTTTGCCCGATGGCTTGGCATATGGGGCATGTCCCTTGTCAAAAGGCCCGCCGCCCATGCCGCAATCCAGCCACCGCGTCCTTGTTACAGCGCTGTCGCTGGCGGGCTTTGTGCTGTTTTGGGCCGCTTTGGCGGTGCTGCGTGCCGATGCGCAGATCTTGCCCGCCCCGCCCGCTGTGCTGGCGGCGATCTGGGCCGAGGCGGTCTCGGGTAGGCTGATGCACCATATCACGGCGACGCTGACACGGGTGGGGGTCGCCTTTGCGCTGTCAATGGGGATTGGCATCGCGCTGGGGCTTGTGCTGGGGCGCAGGCCACGGCTGAACCAATGGGTCGAGCCTTGGCTGATGATCCTGCTGAACCTGCCGGCCTTGGTCGTGATAGCACTGTGCTACCTCTGGATCGGGCTGAATGAAACCGCGGCCATCGCCGCCGTCACCTTGAACAAAACCGCCATGGTCGCCGTGACCCTGCGCGAGGGCAGCCGCGCCCTTAGCCCCAGTTTGGCTGATCTGGGGCAGGTTTACCGCCTGACCCCACTGATGCGCCTGCGCCATATCACCCTGCCGCAGCTTGCGCCTTATCTGGCCAGTGCCACCCGCAACGGCCTGGCGATCATCTGGAAAATCGTGCTGGTGGTTGAATTTCTCGGCCGGTCCTCTGGTGTCGGCTTTCAGATCCACCTGAAGTTTCAGCTGTTCGACATCACCGGCGTGCTGGCCTATGCGCTCAGTTTCACCGCGCTGATGCTTGTGATCGACTACGCCCTTGTTCAACCCATCGAGCGGCACGCAAACCGCTGGCGCAACCCATAGGCCTGATATGTTCAAATCGCTGCTCTTTGCCCTTAGCCTTGCCACCTCGGCCCAAGCGGGCGACCTTGCCACGCTGCGCGTAGCCACCCAAGTCAGCGGCACGGTGAACTGGGAACTGACCACCATCACCCAAAACGGCTTTGATACCGCCAATGGCTTTCGCCTTGAGGTCGCCGATGTCGCCGGTGGCCCCGCGGCGCAGATCGCCTTTGAAGGGGGGGCGGCAGATGTGATCGTCTCGGATTGGCTTTGGGTGGCGCGGCAGCGGGCCGAGGGGCGCGACTATGTGTTTATCCCCTATTCCAAGGCGGTGGGCGCGCTTTATGTGCCGGCCACAAGCACAGCCCAGACTCTGCCCGATTTAAAGGGCAGCCAGATTGGCATTGCAGGCGGGCCGGTGGACAAAAGCTGGCTTATCCTGCGCGCCTATGCGCAAAGCCAATATGGCTTTGATCTGGCAGGCCAGACAAGCCAAGTCTTTGGCGCGCCGCCGCTGATCTATCAAACAGCACTTGATGGCCAATTTGGTGGTGCGATCAACTTTTGGCATTTTGGCGCCAAGATGCAGGCCGCTGGCCTGCGCCCCTTGGTAACGGTGCAAGAGGCCGCGCTTGCGCTGGGCCTGAACCCTGACACGCCGCTGTTGGGCTATGTGGTGCAGGGGGCTTTGCTGCGCGATCATCCTGATGTGGCGGCAGGTCTGGCCAAGGCCAGCCGCGCGGCCAAGGTGCTTTTGGCCAGCGACGATGCGGCATGGCAGGCCCTGCGCCCGCAGATGAACGCCAAATCCGAGGCCGAGTTTCAGGCGCTGATAGCAGGCTTTCGGCAAGGCATCCCCAGCGCGGGCGCGGTGGACGAGGCAGCCGCCGCCAAACTGCTGGCCGTGATGGCCGATCTGGGTGGGGCCGAGCTTGTGGGCAATCTGAAAACCCTGCCTGCGGGCACCTTTTACACGCCATGACGCCGGCGCTGTCACTGGATCTGCGCGCGGCGCAACATGGGCGTTTGGCGGTGCTGGGCGCGCTGTCGCTGCAAGTGCAGCTGGGTGAAACGGTGGCGATCTGCGGCGCCTCGGGGGTGGGAAAATCGACGCTGTTGCGCATCCTTGCCGGGCTACATGCCGATTGGCAGGGCGATCTGTCGCAGATAGCTCCGCCGGCAATGGTGTTCCAAGAACCGACCCTGCTGCCCTGGCGCAGCGTGCGCGACAACATCACACTTTTGACCGGCTGTTCGGCGCAAGTGGCGGATCAGGCCCTGGCCGATTGCGGCTTGGCCGAGAAGGCTGCGGCCTTTCCAAATGCGCTGTCGCTGGGTCAACAGCGCCGCCTTGCGCTTGCGCGCGCCTTTGCGATGCGGCCGCAGATCCTGCTGATGGATGAGGCCTTTACCTCGCTGGATCCAAGCCTTGCGGCCGAGATGATGACCCTGTTCGAGACCCTGCGCGCCGCGCGCCCGCTTGCCACTGTGCTGGTGACGCACGACCCGGCCGAGGCACTGCGACTTGCCAGCCGCACCCTGACATTGTCTGGGCATCCCGCCCGTTTTGATGCTTCCCCTTTGCCGGTCTAAACGTGTAGGAAGCAATCGAAAGATTATAAGGACGCAAACCATGGCGCATATCATCGTTGTCGGCAACGAAAAGGGCGGGTCGGGCAAATCGACCACCTCGATGCATGTCGGCACGGCTTTGGCGCGCATGGGCCACCGCGTTGGCGCTTTGGATCTGGATCTGCGGCAGCGCTCTTTCGGGCGTTATGTCGAAAATCGGGTGGCTTATCTGAAGCGCGCGGGGCTTGATCTGCCCAGCCCGAACTATATCGAACTTCCCGAGGTGCCGGCTGACAGTTTGGCAACGGGTGAAAACGCCTTTGACGCGCGGCTTTCGGCAGCGGTGGCGCAGCTAGAGCCGATTTCCGATTTCATCATCATCGACTGCCCCGGCAGCCACACCCGTCTCAGCCAAGTCGCCCATAGCCTTGCCGACACGCTGGTCACGCCTTTGAACGACAGCTTTATCGATTTCGATCTGCTGGCGCGTGTGGATGCCGAAACGGGCCGTGTCAAAGGCCCGTCGATCTATTCCGAAATGGTCTGGAACGCGCGGCAGCTGCGCGCGCAGGCGGGGCTAAAGCCCATCGACTGGATCGTTTTGCGCAACCGCTTGGGCGCGCAGCAGATGCATAATAAGAAAAAAGTCGGCGCAGCCTTGGAAGAGCTTTCAAAGCGCATCGGCTTTCGCGTCGCCGCCGGGTTTTCCGAGCGCGTGATCTTTCGCGAGCTGTTTCCGCGTGGGCTGACCCTGCTGGATCTTCGAGATACTGGCGTCGATGGCTTGAACCTATCCAACATCGCGGCGCGGCAAGAGCTGCGCGATTTGATCACCGAGCTGCGGCTGCCAGGGGTTTCGATCGCATTTTGAACAATGCCTGCGGTGGTGCGCGCCAGCCGTCGCGCTGACGGCAGCGCTCGAGGCGGAGGGCAAAGACATCTGCGGTGGCCTCGGTCTTTGCGCCAAACTGGCTGATCAATCGTCTGATATGCTTGCCAAACACCATGCACGCCTCCTTGCACTGCTTTGGCCGCCAATCTGCTTGGCAAAAGGGGCGGCTTTATGGCTGGGATGCGAAGAAACTGAGGGTGGTATCGGTTTTTCAGCGCGGTTGCGGCGGATCTTGCTCGATCTCTTCGGCGGTCGCGCTGAACTCATCCGCTAAGAAGCGCTCGAATGCGTCAAGGTCAACGGGCTCAAACTGGCCAAAGCTGCCCATCCAAACCGAAGCCGCGCGCAGGGCGTCGGGCTCGAGTTTGCACCATATCACCCGACCGCGCTTCTCGCGGCTGACCAACCCCGCCTCGGCGAGAATGCCCAGATGTTTGGAAATCGCCGCAAGGCTGATCTGAAACGGCGCGGCCACATCGGTCACTGCCATATCATCCTCCAGCAGCATGCTAAGGATCGCCCGCCGCGTCGGATCGGCCAAAGCCGAAAATACCATGTCTAAGCTTTGTGCCATCGGGCGATTATCGCGATGCTTTGCGGAATCGTCAACCATTCGGTTGAATATGCCAAAGCCGTCTGTTGGGGGAAATGTCACCAAATTCGAATCCTTGCCTTTGAAAATAAGTTCGCAAAATCAACAATTTGAATGAGATTATCCTTGCTTGACACCTTGGTGTCGGCTGCGTAGATATCGCTCGAACCATTTGGGGGTTTTCTGCCATGGTATCGGACGCCGAACGGGATCGCCTTGCGGCCTTGGAACAGCGGATCGGATTGGCAAAAGCCGCAGCGGCCCCGCGCCGTTCTGCCAAATCGGAGCAGCATCGTCAGGCACAGCTTGCTTGGCGCATGGTGATAGAGCTTGTTTCCGGTCTTTTGATCGGATTTAGCATCGGATACGGACTGGATACCCTGTTTGGGACCATGCCGCTGTTCTTAGTGCTGTTTGTATTGGCTGGATTTGCGGCAGGGGTGAAAACCATGCTCGGTTCGGCAAAAGAGATGCAGGAAAAGGCCGCAAAAGCGCCGGCTCCCGAGGCAAACGCTGCAAGCGCAGCTGACGATGAAGAGGAAGACTGAAGTGGCAAGCGAAGCGCAAAGCGAAGGTGGGTTGGCGTTCCATCCTCTCCAGCAGTTCGAGGTTCACCCGCTGTTTGGCGAGGGTCCGATCCATTGGTACACCATCACCAACTCGACGGTCTGGCTCTTGCTGGTTGCAGTGTTGGTTGTTGCAATTTTCGTGCTGGGCTCTGCTGGCCGCAAATTGGTGCCATCTCGCATCCAGTCGATTGGCGAGCTTGGCTATGACTTCGTGCACAACATGGTTGTCGATGTCACAGGCGAAGAAGGTGCAAAATATTTCCCGATTGTGCTGACCCTGTTCTTGACCATCGCGCTTTCCAACATGCTGGGCCTGCTGCCAGGATCCTTCGCGCCGACCTCGCACATCGCTGTGACTGCGGTTTTGGGTTTTGGTGTGTTCTTGTTCGTGACCTTGCTTGGTTTTTACAAGCATGGTTTTCACTTTCTGGGCATGTTCTGGATGAGCAGCGCGCCGCTGTTTTTGCGTCCGGTTATCGCGCTGATCGAATTGATCTCGTATTTCGTGCGCCCTGTCAGCCACTCGATCCGTCTTGCTGGCAACATCATGGCGGGCCACGCCGTTATCAAGGTGTTTGCAGCCTTCGCACCCTTGGTCTTGATTTCCGGTTTTGGCCTTGTTGTCACCCCACTTTCGATCGTTGCGATCACCGCGATCTATGCGCTTGAAGTCGTGGTGGCCATCATTCAGGCCTACGTTTTCACCATCCTGACCTGTGTTTACCTGCGTGATGCTCTGCATCCCGGCGGCCACTAATCAGATCTTATCACATCTAACCTATCCCATCCTAAGGAGAATACCATGGAACTCGCAGCAGCAGCAGCTCTCGGCAAATTCATCGGCGCAGGTCTTGCCGCTATCGGTTCGGGCGTTGCCGCCGTCGGCGTTGGCAATGTCGCCAGCAGCTTCCTTGCAGGCGCTTTGCGCAACCCATCGGCAGCAGGTTCGCAGACCGCGACGCTGTTCATCGGTCTGGCCTTCGCAGAAGCTTTGGGGATCTTCGCGTTCCTCGTCGCTCTGCTGTTGATGTTCGCAGCTTGATCTAACGTCCGAATCCTGACGGTCAGAGGTGCCGCCCCTGCGGCGCCTCTGAACTTCTTAAAGGGTCCGACGGAGGGGCAAAATGACAGCGACCACAACACCAGAAGCCGCAACCGAAGTTGCGCACGAGGCCGCGGCGGCAGGAATGCCGCAGCTTGATCCCTCGCATTTTGCGAACCAGATCTTCTGGCTCGTCGTCACGCTGGTCGTGATCTTTTTCGTGCTGAAGCTTATCGCTTTGCCACGGATTGGCGGCACTTTGGCCAACCGTAAGGGCATGATCCTGAACGATCTGGCCGCTGCGGAAGAGTTCAAGCAAAAGGCTCTGTCGGCCGAGAAAGCCTATAACGACGCATTGGCGCAAGCCCGTGCCGAAGCAGGCAAGATCGTCGCACAGACCAAGGCAGACATTCAGCAAGACCTGAACGCAGCCATTGCCAAAGCCGATACGCAAATCGCTGCGAAAGCCGCCGAATCCGCCCAGCGGATCGACGAAATTCGCGCCGGCGCGCAAGAGGCTATTAACGAGGTCGCCAAAGACACCGCCAAGGAATTGGTTGCGGCTTTGGGCGGCTCTGCTGATGCGCGTTCGATCACCGCAGCGGTGACCGCGCGGATGAAAGGGTAAGATTATGAAAAACATTTTTCTGATCGTCGCTCTGGCAGGCATCGTGGCGGTGCTGACCGCAAGCAGCCACGGCGCTGCGATGTTCAGCCTGCACAACACAAACTTTGTGGTGCTGATCTCGTTCTTGCTGTTCATTGGCGTGCTGATCTATACCGGCGTTCCAGCGATCTTGGCCAATGCGCTTGACGCGCGGGCTGCACGGATCAAGGCAGATCTGGAAGAGGCCAAGGCGTTGCGTGCCGAAGCCATGGCTTTGCTGGGCTCTTACGAGGCCAAGCAGAAAGAAGTGCTAGAGCAATCTGCGCGCATCATCGCCCAAGCCAAGGAAGAGGCGCAGCTTGCTGCCGCCAAAGCCAAGGAAGATCTGGCACAATCTATCGCACGCCGTCTGGCTGGCGCAGAAGAGCAGATCGCAGCCGCCGAAGCAGGCGCTTTGCGTCAGGTGCGTGAAAGCGCAATTACGGTAGCTGTTGCTGCCGCGGCTGAGGTGCTGGCCAAGCAGGCAACTGCCGAAACCGCATCGGCGTCGATTGATCATGCGATTGCCGAAGTGAACGCCAAGTTCCACTAACCGGCTGATACATCCCTTAAACCGGCTCGGCAGCTTTGCCGGGCCGTTTTTATTTGCTGATTTCGTGTTCAAGCCGCAGCTTGGCTATGGCTTCGTTCCGCCCTGCCTTGGCTTGCTCGGCCATCGAGCCTTGGATGAAATCCATATGTGCCTCGATCGCGGCGCGGGCGGCGGCCGGATCGCGGGCTTGGATCGCATCATTGATCGCGCGATGCTGGTCCAGAAGATGGTCGCGAGTCAGACGGTTTTTGAACATCACCTGCCGATTGTAGAACACGCCACTGCGCAGCAGTTCGTACATCGAGCGCATCATATGCAGCATCACCACATTATGGCTGGCCTCGATGATCGCCATGTGAAAACTTGCGTCTAGCTCGGCCTCATCGGAAGGATCGCGTTTTTGGTGGGCCGCTTCCATCTTGGTGAAAACCGCTGCAATCACCTTCAGATCGGTCTCGGTACCCAGCCGCGCGGCGCGTTCGGCGGTCAGCGCCTCCATATCGCGGCGGAAGGCGACATAGTCGATCACCGCCTCTTCATGGCTTGAAAACAGCCCCACCAGGGCTGGCGAAAACGCCGAGCCCAGCACATCGGCGACAAAAATTCCGGCGTTGGGGCGGCTGGTCAACAACCCGCGCTGTTGCAGGTCGGCCACCGCCTCGCGCAGCGAGGGGCGCGACACGCCCAGACGGTCGGACAATTCCCGTTCTGACGGCAAACGCTCGCCCGGTTGCAAGATGCCGCGCAGGATCAGCAATTCAATTTGCTGGACCACGGATTGCGACAGTTTTTCCGCCTCGATCTTCTGGAATGGCATGGGTTTCTCCGAACTGGAGCAAACATATGACCAATTTGCGGCGCTCTCAATACAAAACGCGTGAGGCTGGGGCCCCACGCGTTTATGCAAGTTTGACGCGGGCTTAGGCCGAAGGCCGGATAATGATTTCCACCCGACGATTTGCCGCGCGGCCCTCTGGTGTCAGGTTAGAGGCAACCGGTTGGTCCTCGCCACGACCATAGGCTGCCAGCCGGTTTCCCTGCACGCCTGCATCGCGCAGCACCTGTGCCACCGATGTTGCACGGCGTTGCGACAGGTCTTGGTTATAGGCGGCGGCACCCGAGTTGTCGGTATGCCCAATCACTTCGACCGAGCTGTCAGGATAGCGGTTCAAAGACCCCGCAACCGCGCGCAGATCATAGGTCAGATCAGGGCGCAGTGTCGCACTGTCGGTGGCAAACAGCACATCTTGCGGCATGTTGACCACCAGATATTGGCCGTTGTTGGTGACCGAGATATTTGAATTGCCGATCGAAGAGCGCAGGTCTGCCGCCTGTTTGTCCAAGGTGCTGCCAATCGCGCCGCCAAGGGCTGCGCCAAGCACGCCGCCAACAACGGCTTTGCCCAGCTTGTCATCGCCCGAACGGGTGGCGCCTGCAAAGGCTCCCAACATACCGCCGACAATCGCGCCGTTCTTGGCGCGGGCGTTTGGATCATCAGGATAGGCGTTTGGGTCAACGCAAGCGGTCAGCCCCATCAGGGCAATGGCGGAAAGAAGAAGGGTTTTGTTCAGGATCATCTGCTGCCTCGAAATTCTACTGGGCCTTTGTGTGGCCTAAGCGGCGATAATAGCAGTGCGGCGTCAGCTCTGACAGTGGCGCGCATGTCACGGCAGGTTTTCGCCCATCACTTATCCGCTACTCGGCGGCATCGGCGCGGGCGGCCTCATAAGCCAGCATGGCGCGCTTGACGGGCAGGCCCCAATGATAGCCGCCCAAAGCGCCAGATTTGCGCAGGGCGCGGTGGCAGGGGATCAGCAGGCTGATCGGATTGCGCCCCACCGCTGTGCCGACCGCCCGCACCGCCTTGGGATGGCCAATATGGCGGGCGATTTCGGAATAGGTGGTAACATGGCCCGAAGGAATCGCCAGCAGCGCCTGCCAGACCTTGATCTGGAACGGCGCGCCGATCAGCAGCAGCGGCGCAGGCGCATTGGCGCCGCGGTGCAGGCCAAAGGCGGTCTGCACCCAAGGCGCAAGCTGGGCAGGGTTTTCGCGAAACTGCGCCAAGGGCCAGCGGTTTTGCAAATCGGCAAAGGCTGCCGCCTCGCCCATTTCGGCAGCAAATCCCAAACCGCAGATGCCCTTTTCAGTGCCCATCACAATCGCCGCGCCAAAGGGGCTGTCAAACCAGCCCCAATCAATTGCCAACCCAGCGCCACCGCGCGCCACATCGCCCGGCGTCATCGCCTCCCATGTCATAAACAGATCATGCAGCCGGCTTGGCCCCGACAGTCCGGTTTCCAGCGCGGTGTCCAGCAGGGTGAACTTGCGCGCCAAAAGATCGCGCGCATGGTCCAGCACCAGATATTGCTGATAGCGCTTGGGTGAAACCCCGACCCAGGCCGAAAACACCCGCTGAAAATGCGCCGCACTTACCCCCATGCGCGCGGCCAATGCCTCGAGCGTCAGGGCTGGGCTCTCGGCCTCCAGAACCCGCAGCGCGCGGGCGATCAGGGCGTAGTGATAAGATGGCGATTGGTCGGTCATCGGGCTCTCCTTGCCGCAAGATTAGGGCGGTTGTGGCCTGCACGCGACCCGAAACTTGCGACAAATACTTGTCGCAAGCCCGCGATTGCGCCATATCTTTGGCATGGTCAAACAACTCGATTATCACGCCTTGCAACGGATCTTTTCGCGCTTTCGCGAGGCCGAGGCCGAACCAAAGGGCGAATTGCATCACAGCAATGCCTTCACGCTGGTGGTCGCCGTGGCGCTTTCGGCGCAGTCCACAGATGTTGGCGTCAACAAAGCCACCAAGCGGCTGTTCGAGCTGGCCGATACGCCGGAAAAGATGCTGGCCTTGGGCGAAGAGGCGGTGATCGAGCATATCAAGACCATCGGGCTATACCGCAACAAGGCCAAGAACGTCATCAAACTCAGCCGCATTCTGGTTGAAAGCTATGGCGGGCAGGTGCCTTCCAGCCGTGCGGCGCTGCAATCTTTGCCCGGCGTGGGGCGCAAGACCGCGAATGTGGTGCTGAACATGTGGTTTGGCCAGCCTTCGCAAGCGGTCGATACCCATATCCTGCGGCTGGGCAACCGATCTGGCATCGCCGTCGGGCGCGACGAGACCGCGGTCGAGCGTGCGATTGAAGACAACGTGCCCGCCGAATACCAAATGCACGCCCACCACTGGCTTATTTTGCACGGGCGGTATATCTGCACGGCGCGCAAACCAAAGTGTGCGATTTGTCCGATCCGTGACGATTGCCTGTATGAGGAAAAGACCGAATGAAACAGTTTCAGGTTGTCGGAATCGGCAATGCGATGGTGGATGTGCTGGCCCATGCCGACGAGGCCTTTTTGGCCGCCAATGGCATTGGCAAGGGCATCATGCAGCTGATCGACATGCCGCGCGCGGTTGATCTTTATGCCCGCATCGGGCCTGCCAAGGAAATCTCGGGCGGATCGGCCGCCAATACCATCGCAGGCATCGCGCATCTGGGCGGGCGCACCGCCTATGTCGGCAAGGTCAAGGACGATCAATTGGGCGCGATCTTTGCCCATGATCTGCGCGCGCAGGGCGCTGTCTATGAAACCAGCCTTGCCGCCAAAGCCACCGAGCAAGAAACCGGCCGCTGCATTATTATCGTGACGCCGGATGGCGAACGCTCGATGAACACCTATCTGGGCTGGTCAGAATTTCTGACCCCCGCCGATATTGACGACGCGCAAATGGCGCAGGCGGAATGGATCTATCTGGAAGGCTACCGCTTTGACGGGCCGGACAGCCAGCAGGCCTTTGAAAAGGCGATTGCGGCCTGCAAGGGGGCGGGGGGGCGCGTGTCGATCACGCTGTCGGATGCCTTTTGCATCTCGCGTCACCGCGATGCCTTTCACAAGATGATTGTGGCCGATGTCGATCTGCTGTTTGCCAATCGCGCCGAATTGCTGGCGATGTATCAGACCGAAGACTTCGCCACAGCCCTGCGTTTGGCTGCGGCAGAGGTGGCGATTGTCGCTTGCACCGATGGTGCGGATGGCGCGCATATCTTGTCGCAGGGGCAGCATTGGCATCTGCCAGCGGTGCCGACGCAGATCGTCGATGCAACCGGCGCGGGGGATCTGTTCGCAGGCGCGTTCCTTTGGGGCATCACCAACGGCTATGATCTGCAAACCGCGGGCAAGATGGGCAATCTGGCGGCCTCGGAAATCATCAGCCATATTGGCGCGCGGCCCGAAGCTGATTTGCGCCGCCTGTTCGCCGATGCTGGCCTGATCTAAGCAAGCCGCCCTGCCTTTGTGCATGGCCGCTTGCGGTGGGCTTGGCTTTAGGGCAAGGCTTATTGCAACCAGAAAGAGGCTTTCGACATGGACTATTCCAAATCCGGCAACGCGCGTGCTGACAAAAACACCCCGAAAAACAAACCCGGCCGTGGGCTTGGTGCTGAAAAAAGCCCGACCGGCGGGCGTCCCAGCAAAGAAGAGCTGGTGGCAAAGCTGAAAGCGATCGCCGAGGCGAAAAAGCAAGGCTGATCGAGATCAAGGCGCGCAGATCCTGCGCGCCTATCATCAGGGTCGAACAGGAGATCCCCGATGATAGAACTACCTTTCGACACCGCCGAGATTGACGCGCTGGTTGTGCGCTTTAAATCCGTTATGGCCCGCGAAGGTCTTGATATCCCTGATCTGGGTGGCAATGCCTCGGATGACGAGGTCACCGAGATGTTGCAGGAAACCGAAGGCGATTTAAGCCGCGACGAGATCACCCAAGAAATCGAGACGATGAATGACGATCAGCAAGACGCGCTGGTTGCCTTGTTCTGGATCGGGCGCGGCGATGCCGAGCCTGAAAGCTGGGTCGAGACCTGCCGTCTGGCCCGCGCGCGCCATGTTGGGCGGGTCAGCCGCTATTTGCTGTCAAAACCGCTGGTGGCGACCTATCTTGCCGATGGGCTAGAGGCGATGCAGACCTCGGGCCTGCTTGATCCGTAGCGCCTAGCGCACCGCGTCCAGGTCCGCGTCTTGCAGCGTGCAATCGCGGATCGTGTCGCTGCCACAGCGGCGCGGGGTCAGGTCTTTGGTCAGGCAAATCCGCAGCTCTTGAATCCTTCCCGCTTTGCAGGTGACGGTGATCTGATCGCGGTTCAGCTGCGGATTGCGTTCCAGAAACGCGCCTTCGATCACGGCGGCGGGCACTTTCAGGTCTTTGTTTATCTTGGCAAAAAGTGGTGGGATCACCACCGAGCGGTAAGCTTTGCGCATGGTGGCGTAATAGCCTTCGGCCGAAAGCCCCGAGCAGCGGCCGTGTTTTTTCCATTGGTAAAACGCCAGCCCCGATCCGCCCATGATGTCTGCCATCTGCGCCGTGGCGCTGCGGGTGGGGTCTGTGGCAGTCGTGCGGCAATAGGCGGGGAACCCGGCCTCATATTGCGGCCAAAGCCCGTGCAGCGTCCAGGTCAGCCCGCGCCCTGCGTCACATTGCGGATCGCGGCGCGCATCGCCTTGCAGCGCGCACCAATTTGCCGACCAGCCCAGCGACATCACATAATAATCGAAGTCGCCGGCCTTTTCACCATCGGCGCGCGCCGCACTGCACAGGCAAACCACTGCCAAGAACCCTAAAATAAGACGCATTTCCACTTTCCCTTTGGCTTGAAGCACACTATATCGGCAAATGAATTCCCTGAAAACGTGGAAGTCGCGGCCCTCGGGTCGCAGCCGTTTTCCCGGCACGGGGAAGATTTGCGAATTGGCCCCATGTGGGCAGAAACCGAAAGGACATTGCGATGTCGAAACCTTTGATGGCGAAAGCAACCGCTGTTTGGCTGGTCGATAACACCACGCTGACCTTCCGTCAGGTCGCTGAATTCTGCGGCATGCACGAGCTTGAAGTGCAGGGCATTGCCGACGGCGATGTGGCAACAGGGGTCAAAGGCTTTGATCCGGTTGGCAACAACCAATTGGACGCTGGCGAAATCGAGAAGGGTCAGAAAGATCCGCTCTACAAGCTGAAGCTGAAGTTCAACGCAAGTGCGGTTGGCGAAGAAAAGCGTCGCGGTCCGCGCTATACGCCCTTGTCCAAGCGTCAGGACCGTCCGGCCTCGATCCTGTGGTTGGTGAAATTCCACCCAGAGCTGTCGGACGGCGCGGTTGGCAAATTGGTCGGCACCACCAAGCCCACCATCCAAGCGATCCGCGAGCGGACGCATTGGAATATCAACAACATCACTCCGATTGATCCGGTGGCTTTGGGCCTGTGCAAGCAGTCTGAACTGGATACCGCAGTTCAGGCCGCTGCCCGCAAAAAGGCTGCCGAAGGGTCTGTGATGACCGATGACGAGCGGCGCAAGCTGGTTTCGACCGAGCAATCGCTGGGCATGGAGACCGAAGGCAAGATGGCCTCGGGGCTTGAGCAATTCACTCGCCGCGAAGAAGAAGAAAAGCCTGCCGATTTCTCGGATGCCGACAGCTTCTTTAATCTGCCCGATGCAGATGACGAAGACGACGAAGACGATAACTTGGTGCGTTAAGCGTAAGCTTCGTGTCTGAACAAACAAAGGGGCGGTCGAATTACGCGACCGCCCCTTTGCTTTAATGCGCCATAAAGACCGGAATTTCGGCTTTCTCTAGCATGTTGCGGGTTGTGCCGCCAAGGATGGCTTGGCGCAGCCGCGAATGGCCATAGGCCCCCATCACCAGCATATCGGCATTGATCTCGAGAGCATGCCGCGCCAGCACATCCGAGACGCGGGTCTGGGTGCGCGCCAGAACCGCAACCTCGGCTTTGACACCATGGCGCACCAGCATCTGACAGAGCGCACCACCGGGGTCAGAGCGATCAGAGCCGGTGATCGGCGGGTCAATCACCGTGATGCTGACCGCTTCGGCCTGTTTCAGCAGCGGCAAGGCAAGGCGGGCGGCGGTCATCGCCTCGGCGCTTTGGTTCCAAGCCAGAACGATACGTTTTGGCAGGGTGTTTTCGCCCAAACCGCTGGCTGGCAACACTAAAACCGGCGCATGGGCGTCAAACAGCGCGGCCTCGACCACGGCTTCGGCTTCGGGGCCAAGGCCAGTGCCATAGGGGCAGGGCAGCACCACCAGATCGGCAAAGCGGGCGCGGCTGCCGACCAGTTCGGGGGTCAGGCCAATCTGGGCCACCATGGTTTCAACGCTATAGCGCAGATCGGTGCTTTCCTCGTGCAAAGCCGCGCGTGCGGCAGCGTCGATGCGGCGGGCCTCCAGATCGGCCTGCTCTAGGCCCGCTTCCAGTAACATCGCACCCGTGCCCAGATAGGAATAGCCAAGTTGGGTGCGATCGACCGCCAGTGCCAAAATCTCAAGATGGGCATCAAGCTTGCGCGCCATACGGGCGGCAGAACGAATTGCCAGCTCGGCTTCGGCAGGGTGGGTCAGAACCGTTAGGATGGTTTTATAGGTCATCACAGTATGCTCCTTTCAAAGGGGACTGCGTCAGCATGTCACCCAACAAAGGCATTGGCCTTGATGTCGATCAACCTTAGCTACACACCAAGTTGATATGGATCAAAGCTGGAACCGACTGCGCCTGCCAAAAGCAGGTACAGTCAAAGCTCTGGGCGCAATGCGAATCGCAATCGCATGCGGGTCAGACTTACGAAGGGACGCAAAATGTGGGATTACGTTAAACTTGTTGTATATGGGGTGATTGCGGTTTTGGCCGCAATTGGCGCCAACTATGCACATGACCTTGCCTATCAGGTGAACGCGATCGTCGTGATGCTTGCCGCAGCAATCGCATTCGTGTGGGAACTGCGGCATGCGGGCGAGGTTCAAGCGCATCCGCAGGATGAATATTTCGACAGCGTCGTGCGCGCGGGTGTGATTGCGACAACCTTTTGGGGCGTCGTTGGGTTTCTGGTAGGCGTGGTTATCGCCTTTCAGTTGGCATTTCCGTCGCTGAACCTTGGCAATATCACCGATGGCGTGCTGAACTTTGGCCGCTTGCGGCCCTTGCACACCTCGGCCGTGATTTTTGCTTTTGGCGGCAACGCGCTGATCATGAGCGCGTTTTATATCGTGCAGCGCACCTCTGGCGCGCGGCTTTGGGGCGGCAACCTTGGCTGGTTCGTGTTCTGGGGCTGGCAGCTGATGATCGTGCTGGCGGCGACCTCGTATCTGACGGGTGGCACCCAGGGCAAAGAATACGCCGAGACGGTCTGGTACATTGATATCTGGCTGACAGTGGTTTGGGTGGCTTTCCTGATTGTCTTTGTGGGCACGCTGGTCAAGCGCAAAGAACCCCATATCTACGTCGCAAACTGGTTCCTTTTGTCGATGATCATCACGGTGGCGATGCTGCATTTGGTCAACAACATGGCGATCCCGGTCAGCCTTTTCTCGTCGCAATCGGTGCCCATCTTCTCGGGTGTGCAAGATGCGATGACGCAGTGGTGGTATGGTCACAACGCGGTGGGCTTTTTCCTGACGGCGGGCTTTCTGGGCATGATGTATTACTTCGTGCCCAAGCAGGCCGAGCGTCCGGTCTATAGCTACAAGCTGTCGATCATCCACTTTTGGGCGCTGATCTTCCTTTATATCTGGGCTGGTCCGCACCACTTGCACTATACCGCGCTGCCGGAATGGGCCTCGACGCTGGGCATGGTGATGTCGATCATCCTGTGGATGCCGTCTTGGGGGGGCATGATCAACGGTTTGATGACGCTTTCGGGCGCATGGGACAAGCTGCGCACCGATCCGGTTATTCGGATGATGGTGATCTCGCTTGGCTTTTACGGCATGTCGACCTTTGAAGGCCCGATGATGTCGATCAAATCGGTCAACTCGCTGAGCCACTATACCGACTGGACGATTGGCCATGTGCATTCTGGTGCGCTGGGTTGGAACGGCATGATCACCTTTGGCGCGCTTTACTTCCTGACGCCGCGTCTGTGGAACCGTGAAAGCCTGTACAGTCTGAAACTGGTGTCTTGGCACTTCTGGCTCGCCACCATCGGCATCATTCTTTACGCAAGCTCGATGTGGGTGACCGGCATTATGGAAGGCCTGATGTGGCGTGAAGTTGATGCCAATGGCTTCCTTGTCAACGCCTTTGCAGACACCGTGGCGGCCAAGTTCCCGATGTATGTGGTGCGCGGCACAGGCGGTCTGATGTATCTGACCGGTGGCTTGCTGATGGCCTATAACCTGTGGATGACAGTGCGCGCGCAGCCTTCCAAGGCAGTGGTCAACGCCAACAACGCCGTTCCGGCTGAATAAGGGGGGCAAAAGATGTCTATTTTCAAAAAGCACAAGATCATCGAAACCAATGCCTCGCTTTTGCTGGTGCTAAGTTTCATCGTGGTGACCATCGGCGGGATCGTCGAAATCGCCCCGCTGTTCTATATTCAGAACACGATTGAAAAGGTGGAAGGGGTTCGCCCCTACACCCCCCTGGAACTTGCTGGCCGCGATATCTACATCCGCGAGGGCTGCTATGTCTGCCACAGCCAGATGATCCGCCCGATGCGCGACGAGGTCGAACGTTATGGCCACTACTCGCTGGCTGCGGAATCGATGTATGACCATCCGTTCCAATGGGGATCGAAACGCACCGGGCCAGATTTGGCGCGGGTCGGCGGGCGCTATTCGGATGCTTGGCATGTTGACCACCTGAGCAACCCTCAGGCGGTGGTGCCAGAATCGGTGATGCCAAAATATGCCTTCTTGTCGAATGCAGAAATCGACGGCCGCTATATCGAGGATATCATGAAGGTCCACCGCATGGTCGGCGTGCCCTATACCACCGAGATGCTGGACGCGGCTGTGGCGGACTTCAAGGCGCAGGCAGACCCAGAGGCAGACACGGCCGGTCTGGAAGAGCGCTATAAAAAGGTGAACATCGCCAATTTCGATGCCAACCCTGCTCTGACAGAAATGGACGCGCTGATCTCTTACCTTCAGGTTCTGGGCACGATGGTCGATTTCTCGACCTTCATCCCAGACCCAAAACGATAGGGGGCAGGGATGGAAACCTATAGCCTGATGCGCGCCTTCGCCGATAGCTGGGCAATGCTGGCGATCTTTCTAATTTTCGTTGGCATCGTGTTCTGGGCGTTTCGGCCCGGTTCGCAGGCAGTCCACGACGATATCGCCAATTCGATCTTTCGCCATGACAAGAAACCCGCCGCCGAGGCCATCACGCGGACACCGCGCGTTGGCGCCGACCGGCAAGCCGAGGAGGCGTAACCATGTGCGCCAAGCAAGTTAAAAAAGCCGAGAAAGAGGTTCAAACCACCGGCCACAGCTGGGACGGCATCGAGGAATACGACAACCCGATGCCGCGCTGGTGGGTCTGGGTGTTTTATGCCTGCATCGTCTGGGGCATCGGCTATTCCATCGCCTATCCGGCATGGCCGCTGATCCATGGCGCGACCCAAGGCCTGTTGGGGCCAACGCTGCGCACCGAAGTGGTGGCTGAAATCGCGCGCTTTGACGAAGCCAATGCGCCGATCAAGGCCAAGCTGAACGCCGCCGATCTTGCCTCTATTCCGGGCAATGACGAGCTGAAGACCTATGCCATCTCGGCCGGGGCTTCGGTGTTCAAGAACAACTGCGCCCAGTGCCACGGCTCGGGGGCCGCGGGGGTTCAGGGCAAGGGCTATCCGAACCTGTTGGACAACGACTGGCTTTGGGGCGGCGATATGGAAGCAATCCATACCACCATCGCACATGGCATCCGCAACACCACTGACGGCGATGCGCGCTATTCGCAAATGCCAAGTTTCGGCAAGGATGGCATTCTTGAAAAGGCGCAGATTGATGATGTGGTCGAACATGTGCTGCAAATCTCGGGTCAAGACCATGACGCCGCGATGGCAGAAGCAGGGGCGACAGTCTTTGCTGAAAACTGTGCGGCCTGTCACGGTGATGCGGGCATGGGCAACCGCGACTTTGGCGCGCCCAACCTGACCGATGCGATTTGGCTTTATGGCGGCGATCGCAAAACCTTGGTGCAGACCGTGACCTATTCGCGCTTTGGGGTGATGCCGGCGTGGAATGTGCGTCTTTCCGAAGACGAAATCCGCTCGGTAGCGACCTATGTCCACAGCCTTGGTGGCGGCGAGTAAATCTATGCTGTCGCGGCCCGTTTAGCGGGCCGCGATTGTTTTTTGCTGCCTAGGCAGCTCTGCCTTTGCTCCCGCGCCCGCTTGGCGCTTTTGTCGCAGGCTTAAAGCTGCATCGTGAATGTCTGTTTGATGCATATCAAGGCAAGCTCTGGACGGCAGGCGCAAACCCAAGGCCAGATTTAATAACCGGAGATAGGTCCGTGACGATCCAAGACCCTGAAAACCCAGTCCTTTTCGCCGCGCGCGAGCCGATTTTTCCGCGCCGTGTCAAAGGCAGTTTCCGCAATCTAAAGTGGTGGCTTTTGGCGCTGATGCTGGGGATTTACTACGTCACCCCTTGGATCCGCTGGGATCGTGGCCCGCTTTTGCCCGATCAAGCGGTGTTGATTGATATGTCGGGGCGGCGGTTCTTTTTCTTTATGATCGAGATCTGGCCCTATGAATTCTATTTCGTGGCCGGTCTTTTGATCATGGCGGGGCTGGGGCTGTTCTTGTTCACCAGTGCGGCGGGCCGGGTTTGGTGCGGCTATGCCTGCCCGCAAACTGTTTGGACCGATCTGTTCATTCTGGTCGAGCGTTGGATCGAAGGCGACCGCAACGCCCGCATTCGTCTGCACCGGCAAAAGTGGGATGCCGAAAAGATTCGCAAGAACGGCTTGAAATGGACCGCTTGGCTGCTGATTGGCTTGGCAACTGGCGGGGCTTGGGTGTTTTACTTTACCGATGCGCCGACGCTGTTTCACGATCTGCTACACGGAACCGCCCATCCGGCTGCCTATATCACCATGGCGATTTTGACGGCGACGACCTTCTTCTTTGGCGGCTTTGCGCGTGAACAAATCTGCATCTACGCCTGCCCCTGGCCGCGGATCCAAGCCGCGATGATGGATGAAGACACGCTGACCATCGGCTACCGCGATTGGCGGGGCGAGCCGCGCGGCAAGCAAAGCGTGGAAGGCCACGGCGATTGCATTGATTGCATGGCCTGCGTCAATGTCTGCCCAATGGGGATTGATATTCGCGACGGCCAGCAAATGGCCTGTATCACCTGCGGTTTGTGCATTGATGCCTGCAACGACACGATGGATAAAATCGGCAAGCCGCGCGATTTGATCGGCTATCTGGCGCTGACAGACGAGACCCGCGAGCGCGAGGGCAAGACCCCGAAATCGGTCTGGGCGCATGTGTTCCGCCCGCGCACCATCATGTATACCACGCTTTGGGCGGGGGTTGGTGTGGCGCTTGTGGTGGCTTTGTTCATGCGCACGGATATCGACGTTAACGTCACGCCGGTGCGCAATCCACAGTATGTGACATTGTCGGATGGCTCGATCCGCAACACCTATGACCTGCGGCTGCGCAACAAACATGGCGAGGACCGCTGGTTCACGCTGTCTGCAACCTCTGATGCAACCTTTGTGCTGTCGATGGATGGCGATCAGGGGCTGAAGGTTTTGGTGCCTGCCAATGAAACTAAGACCCAACGTCTGTTTATCACCGCCCCTGCGCATAGCCATGGCGCAGAAGAAGAACGCACCGCCCTCAGGCTGTGGATTCAAGACGTAGGCACCCCCGAATTCCCCCATACCGATCGGGTGTCGCATGACACGGTATTTTTCGGCAAAGGAGACTAAGATGCACATCGGCTTTCAGTTCATCCTGATGTTTGTGGCCTTCATGCTGCTGTATTTCGGCGGTTTGGTTTGGCTGTTGTTTCGCAATGGCATCACCGGCCCGCGCTTTGGCGCCTTTATGGTGGCGACCTTTGGCCTGATCATCGCGGTGAATGTCACCATGGCCTATCAGGCCAACTCGACCTTCCCGGGGCTCGAGGTTAGCAATTCTTATGTTGCCAGCCAAAGCTTTGATGCCGATGCCAAGGCACAGCGTGCGCTTGGCTGGACGGTGACGCCCCGCTATGATGGTGCGCAAAGTGCTTTGGATCTGGCGATCACTGATGCTTCGGGTGCCCCTGTAGAGGTGCGCAATCTGATGGTGCTGGTCGGGCGGCCAACCGAAGCCAAGGAAGATATGCAGCCGCGCTTTGTGTTTGAGGGCGGGGTCTATCGGGCCGTAGCCGCCTTGAACCCCGGAAAATGGATGATGCATGTCGAAGCCCGCGCGCCAGATGGCACCCTGTTTCGCCAACGCCTGAACATCTTTGTCACGAGCTAAGTCATGACCCAAGCCGCCGCACATCCGTTGCAAGTTGAACATGGCGGCATGGCCGCTTGTCCGGCCTGTGCGGTGATGCCCTCGGCGCAGGCCTTGGCCGAGGCTGCAAAGCCTCTGCATGCGCGGCTGATGCTGTCGCTGCCAACTGCGCATTGCGCGGCCTGTATCTCGGCGGTGGAAGGCGCGGTTTTGGCCGCCGATGGCGTGATCTCGGCGCGGGTCAATCTGACGCTAAAGCGGCTGTCGGTCGAGGCCGAGCCGCAGGTGACAGCCTCCGATATGATCGCGGTTTTGCGCGGGGTCGGCTATGAGGCGCACGAGCTGGACGCGGGCCTGTTGAACACGACCGAGACCGACCGTCAGGGCCGCGATTTGCTGATGCGTTTGGGCGTGGCGTTTTTCTCGATGATGAATGTGATGCTGTTGTCGGTGGCGGTCTGGTCTGGGGCCGAGGCTGCGACCCGTGATATGTTCCATTGGATTTCGGCGATGATCGCTATTCCAACGGTGGTTTTTGCAGGCCAGCCGTTTTTCAAATCGGCTTGGGCGGCGCTGCGGGTGGGGCGTTTGGGCATGGATGTGCCGATCTCGCTGGCTCTGGTGCTGGCCAGCGCGATTTCGCTTTATGAGACCACGCAAAGCGGGGTGCATGCCTATTTTGACGCCGCCGTCATGCTGTGCTTTTTCCTGCTGTTGGGCCGTTATCTGGACCATCGCACGCGGGCGGTTGCGCGTTCGGCGGCCGAGGAATTGGCCGCACTTGAGGTGCCGCGCGCAAGGGTGCTGGTGGATGGCACCGAGGTCGAGCGCGCGATTTCCGAGATTGCCGTGGGTGATCTGGTGCGGGTGCGGCCGGGGGGGCGGATGCCGGTTGACGGCGTGATCACCGAAGGCGCATCTGAGATTGACCGCTCGTTGCTGACGGGCGAAAGCCTGCCGGTTTTTGCCGGTCTTGGCATGGCGGTTTCGGCGGGCGAGGTGAATTTGACCGGACCTTTGACGCTGCGTGTGACGGCAACGGGGGCCGATAGCAGCCTGCACCGCATGGCCGATCTGGTCGCTGTGGCGGAATCGGCGCGCAGCAAATACACCACTTTGGCCGAGCGCGCCGCCAGTTGGTATTCGCCCCTTGTGCATCTGTTGTCCTTTGCTGCCTTTGGCTTTTGGATGTGGCGCACGGGCGGCGATTTTCGCCATGCCGTCAATATTTCGGCGGCGGTGCTGATCATCACCTGCCCCTGTGCGCTGGGGCTTGCTGTGCCTGCGGTGGTGACCTCGGCCTCGGGCAAGCTGTTTCGCAAGGGTCTGCTGATCAAAGACGGCACTGCGCTGGAGCGGCTGGCGCAGGTCGATGTGGTGGTGTTTGACAAAACCGGAACCCTGACGCTGGGCACGCCCAAGCCGACCAATCTGGCCGATCACAGCCCGCAGGTTCTGGGCGTGGTCGCAGCGCTTGCGGCCGGCTCGTCGCACCCTTTGGCGCGGGCCTTGGCTTTGGTCGCCACTCCCGCTCGGGTCGAGGATCTGCGCGAAGTCGCAGGCTATGGCATCGAGGCGCGCCATATGGGCCAAGTGGTGCGGCTGGGCCGTGCGGAATGGGTGGGTACGCAGGCCGTTGACGTCACCGCAACCTATCTGTCGCTGGATGGGGTGGTGCATGTCTTTACCTTCGCCGACCACATCCGCCCCGGAGCCGAAGCCGCAATTGCCGCGCTGAAGGCGCAGGGTAAGGCGATTAAGCTGATTTCGGGCGATACCACGGGCCCCGTCGCCGATCTGGCGCTGCGGCTTGGGATCACGGATTGGACGGCAGGCGCGCTGCCTGCCGAAAAGCTGGCACTGGTGCGGGGGCTGACAGAAGCGGGGCATTTTGTCTTGATGGTGGGCGATGGTTTGAACGACACGGCGGCGCTTTCGGCGGCGCATGTCTCAATCAGCCCCGCCACGGCTTTAGATGCCGCGCGCACCGCCTCTGATATTGTGCTGTTGGGCCAGAATATGGCCCCAATCGGCGATGCCGCCCGCATCGCACGGCAGGCCAAGCGGCGGATTTTGGAAAACTTTGGCCTCTCAGCCGCCTATAACATCGTGGCGGTGCCAATTGCGCTTTTGGGCTTTGCCACCCCCTTGGCGGCGGCCTTGGCGATGTCGCTGTCGTCGATTACGGTCTCGCTGAACTCATTAAGGCTAAAGTAATGGAAATCTTGTCAATCTTGATCCCGGCTTCGCTTTTGCTGGGCGGCTGTGGGCTTGCGGCCTTTGTCTGGGCGATGAAAACCAAGCAGTTTGACGACCCCTCGGGCGATGCCAATCGGATCTTGATGAAAGACTGGGACGACCACCCAAAACCCTAGGCCCGTCCGGCGGTGGCCGAAAGCGACAGCGGATCAATCCCCATGCTGCGCAGCGCATTGCTCCATTTGTAGCCGTCATCTGCGCCAAAGATCAGGGCTTCGGTCGGATCAACCGTCAGCCAGTCGTTGCGGCCAATCTCGGATTCGAGCTGCCCTGCGCCCCAGCCGGAATAGCCAAGCGCCAGCAGCGCGTGATCAGGCCCCGCACCCTGCGCCATCGCTTCTAGCACATCCAGTGTCGCGGTCATGCCATAACCGCCCAAGATATGCATTGTCGCGCCGGTAGAGCGATAGTCAGGCGAATGCAGCACAAAGCCGCGTGCGGTTTCAACCGGTCCGCCAAAATGCACGGTAATATCGCGGCCATGCGGCGATTTTGGGATGTTCAGATGATCGAGCAGCTTGGCAAAGGACAGATCTTGCACGGGTTTGTTGAGGATAAGCCCCATCGCGCCCTCGGCGGAATGCGCACAGATCAAGATCACCGAATGCTCAAAGCGCGGGTCTTGCAGGGCGGGCATTGCCACCAGAAGTTTGCCGACCAAATCCATAGAATCGGGGCCTTTCGTCCGAAGAGCTTTAGGATGGGGTGTCAGACGGCGCGGCTCAAGCCCCAATCACGGAAGATTTGGTTATGTTGCTCTGGCTCTCGCCCAAACGTGACTTCCCCTGACGGCAGATTTGGCTAAGGTCGCGGCATGATGAAAGCCCTGCTTCTTGCCCTGCTGACCGCCACGCCCGCCCTTGCAACCGAGCAAGACGAGGTGATTTCCGCCCAGATTTTGCCTGGCTGGCAGCAAAGCAATGGCCACCACATGGCCGCGATCAGCCTGACGCTGGCCCCGCAGTGGAAGACCTATTGGCGCAGCCCCGGGGATGCAGGCATTCCTCCGATCTTTGATTGGGCAGGCTCGCAGAATGTGAAATCGGTGCGGGTGCTTTGGCCAAGCCCCGAGGTGTTTCACACCAATGGCATGCAGACCATCGGCTATCATGACGCGGTTGTGTTGCCGATCGAGGTGGTGCCACTGGATGCAGCCAAACCTGTGGCCTTGCAGGCCCGCGTCGATCTGGGGGTTTGCAAGGATATCTGCATGCCTGCCGTGGTTGATCTTACGGCGCGGCTTGGCGAGAGCCGCAGCGCTGATCCGCAGATCGAGGCAGCGTTGCGCGATTTGCCAAAGCTGGCACAGGCTGCGGGGCTTTCGTGTCAGGTGCAACCGATCAAGGATGGCCTGCGGGTGACAGCTCAGATGGTGCTTGCGGTGCAAGGCGCCGGGGAAACGGTGATATTCGAGGCCGGTGATCCGGCAATCTGGGTGTCAGAGGCCCAATCGCAGCGTAGGGGCGACAGGCTGACGGCGGTAGCGGATTTTGTGGCGAGCGGCGGTGCTGCCTTTGCCTTGGATCGTTCGGCGATCACGCTGACCGTGCTGCATCAGGGTGGCTCGGTAGAAATGCAGGGCTGCCCCGCACCCTAGGCCCGGTTAAAGGCCGCGCAGTTTCGCTTGCAGCGATAGCAAATCAGCCCAAGCCTCGCGCTTGGCGGCGGGATTGCGTTGCAGATAGGCGGGGTGGGTCATCGCAAGCACCGGCTTGTCAAAGGCCTGCGCCCAAGTGCCGCGATGGCGCAAAATCCCGCTGCTGTTCAGCGCCAATTGCAAGGCATCATTGCCCAACAGCACCACCACGGCAGGATTGATCAGTGCGATATGGCGCGCCACAAAGGGCCGGATGATGGCGATTTCATCCGCGCTTGGCTCGCGGTGCGGCGCGCGCCATGGCAAGCTGGGGGTGATATAGATCGCCTGCGCGGCCTCGGCGCTGCGCGACAGGCCAATGGCTGCAAACATGCGGTCCAGCATCTCGCCCTTGCTGCCAACACAAGGCCGCCCTTCGCGGTCTTCTTCGACATCGGGCGCATCGGTCAGGATCAGCACGCGGGCCTGCGGGTTGCCATCGCCAAACACCAAATTGCGCGCACCGCGTTTGATCTCTAATTGGTCAAAGCGCGCCAGCGCTTCGCGCAGATCGCCCAAGCTTTGCGCGCCAGATGCCGCAGCGGTTGCCGCCGCAATCGCCATATCGGCGGTTGGGGCGGCAGGGGCCACCGCGCGCGGCGGCGCGGGGTTGGGTGCTGCGGCCACAGGATCGGGCAGTTTGACAGGCTCTGGCAGGTCATATCGGTCAAGCGGAGCCTCGCCGATAATATCGCTCACGCCCAGATCAACCTGCCATGCCAAGGCTGCAAGCGATGCGTGCCAATCGGCGGCGATGTCGGTCTCGATTCCCATGCCGCCAAACTAGGCGGTTGCGCCGCCTCGGACAAGCCGACTTGTCGTGCGGGCGCGGGCTTTCTATAAGCAGTCAAACATCACGGAGAGGCCCATGTCGTTTCGCGCCCGCCACCTGCTTGGGATTGAGCATCTTTCGCCCGCCGAGATCACCACAATCCTTGATCTGGCCGACCGCTATGTCGATCTGAACCGCCGCACCGTGAAATCCTCGGATGCTTTGGCGGGGCTGACGCAGATCAATATGTTCTTTGAAAACTCCACCCGCACGCAGGCCAGTTTCGAGCTGGCGGGCAAGCGGTTGGGCGCGGATGTGATGAACATGTCGATGGGCTCGTCCAGCGTCAAAAAGGGCGAGACGCTGATCGACACCGCGATGACGCTGAACGCGATGCACCCCGATCTGCTGGTGGTGCGGCACGGCGCGTCTGGGGCGGTGAACCTGCTGGCCGAAAAGGTGAACTGCGCGGTGCTGAACGCAGGCGACGGGCGGCATGAACACCCGACGCAGGCCTTGCTGGACGCGCTGACCATCCGCCGCGCCAAGGGCCGGATTCAGCGCCTGACCGTGGCGATTTGCGGCGATATCGCCCACAGCCGCGTGGCGCGCAGCAATCTGATTCTGCTGGGGAAAATGGAAAACCGTTTGCGGCTGATCGCCCCGCCTACCTTGATGCCTGCCGGTGTCGAACATTTCGGCTGCGAGCTTTATGACGACATGAAAAAGGGGCTTGAGGGCGCCGATGTGGTGATGATGCTGCGGCTGCAAAAAGAGCGGATGGACGGCGGCTTTATCCCGTCAGAGCGTGAATATTACCACCGCTACGGGCTTGACGCCGAAAAGCTGTCCTTTGCCAAGCCGGACGCCATTGTGATGCACCCCGGCCCAATGAACCGCGGCGTCGAGATTGACGGCGAGCTTGCCGATGACATCAATCGCAGCGTTATTCAGGATCAGGTGGAAATGGGCGTCGCGGTGCGGATGGCTTGCATGGATCTGTTGGCGCGTAACCTGCGCGCCGAACGTGGCGCCAAGGCCGTGGGGGCAATGGTGTGAACAAGCTGACCGCCGATCAGATGTATGGCGCACCGGCACCGCTCGAGCCGGGCGAGGTTGTGGTTGCGCGCTTTGCGCCTGACCGGCAGCTTTATTGGCGTCTGCATGCCAGGATGGCGGTGATTGGCGGTGTGCTGGCGGCGCTTGCGCTGATGATCAGCGGCAATCCCGATCCTTGGGTTGGGCCGGTCGCGGCAGCGCTTGCGATGGCGATGCGCGGTTATTACCTGCGGTCCGAGATTTTCGCCGAAGAATGGCGCTTGACCAATTGGCGGCTGCTGGGCCCCGCGGGGCGGATTGCGCCGCTTGCGCGGCTGAAACTGGCGCGGCCATTCTTGGGGGCGGTGCAGATCGTCACCCAAAACGGTGACAAGCATCTGATCAAATATCAAGCCAATGCTGGCGCCGTCGTGGCGCAGATCATGGCTGCAAAGGAGGCCGCATGACCCCCGATCCCGACCGCAAACCGACCAAGGCCGAAATGCGTATGGGCGGCAGGGTCGCCACTGTGGTTTTGGTTTTGCTGGCTGTGTTCACGCTGGCTTTCGTTTGGATGGCAGGCTGATGGCTGCTGTCGGTATGACTTCTTTTCTGGCGCTGCCACTGGCGCAGCCGAACCGCGAGGCAAAATGACCCTGCATCTGACCAATGCCCGCCTGATCAACCCCGAAACCGGCAGTGATGCTTTGGGGTCTTTGACCATCGACAACGGGCTGATCGTGGCGATGAATGATCCTGCCCCCGAGGGCGCTGTCGAGGTGGATTGCGGCGGCCATTGCCTGGCCCCCGGCATCGTCGATATCGGCGTCAAAATCGGCGAGCCGGGCGAGCGGCATAAGGAAAGCTTTCGTTCGGCGGGCTTGGCGGCGGCGGCGGGTGGCGTCACCACCATCATCGCGCGCCCTGACACCGAGCCCGCGATTGACACGCCCGAGACGCTTGAGTTTGTTACCCGCCGCGCGTCAGAGGCGCGGGTGCGCATTCGCCATATGGCGGCGCTGACCAAGGGTCGCGCCGGCCACGAGATGACCGAGCTTGGGTTTTTGCTGGATGCGGGGGCTGTGGCCTTTACCGATGTGTTTCAGGTTTCCTCTGACACCAAGGGCTTAAGCCGAGCGCTGACCTATGCGCGGTCTTTGGGGGCCTTGGTGATTGGCCATCCGCAGGAACCGGGGCTGTCAAAGGGGGCTTCGGCCACCAGCGGCAAATTCGCCTCGCTGCGCGGCATTCCGGCGGTTTCGGCCATGGCCGAGCGCATCGGGCTGGACCGTGACATTGGTTTGGTCGAGATGACCGGCGTGCGCTATCACGCCGATCAGATCACCACTGCGCGCAGCCTGCCGGCGCTGGAACGCGCCAAGGCCAATGGCTTTGCGATCACGGCGGGGGTGTCTATTCACCATTTGACGCTGAATGAAATGGATCTGGGTGATTACCGCACCTTCTTCAAATTCACCCCGCCGCTGCGGTCGGAAGAAGACCGTTTGGCGATGGTGCAGGCGGTGGCCGAGGGGCTGATCGACATTATCGGGTCGTTCCACACCCCGGCGGATGAGGAATCCAAGCGCTTGCCGTTTGAAGATGCAGCCTCGGGGGCGGTGGGGCTTGAGACGCTTTTGCCCGCTGCCCTGCGGCTTTATCATGCCGATCAGATCGACCTGCCAAGTCTGTTTCGGGCGCTGTCGTTGAATCCGGCCAATCTGCTGGGCCTGCCGCAGGGACGGCTTGCGCTGGGCGCACCGGCGGATCTGGTGCTGTTTGACCCCTATGCGCCCTCACTTTTAGACCGCAGCCGCCTGCATTCGAAATCGAAAAACACCCCCTTTGACGGCTGCCGCATGGAGGGTCGGGTGCTGGCGACCTATGTCGGCGGTGCGCAAGTGTATCAAGGATAGATCATGCCCGAGATTGTTACCTCACCGCTGCTGTTGGTTGTTGTTGCGCTGCTGTCTTACCTGCTGGGATCGGTGCCCTTTGGGCTGGTGATCACGCGGCTGCTGGGCTTGGGCGATTTGCGCGCGATTGGCTCGGGCAATATCGGCGCGACCAATGTGCTGCGCACGGGCAATAAGCCGGCGGCCTTGGCGACACTGATTCTGGATGCCGGCAAGGGCGGCATTGCGGTGCTGATCGCGCGGGCGGCTGTGGGGGCGGATGCGGCGCAACTGGCCGGGCTTTGCGCCTTTTTGGGGCATCTGTTTCCGCTGTGGTTGGGCTTTAAGGGTGGCAAAGGGGTTGCGACGTTTTTGGGCACGCTGCTGGCGCTTGCTTGGCCGGTGGGGCTTGCCTGTTGCGCGGTTTGGGCGGTGACGGCGGCGATCAGCCGGATTTCATCGCTTTCGGCCCTGGTCTCGGCGGCCAGTGCGGTGATTTGGCTGGTGGTCTTTGGTCAGGGCCGGATGTTGGCGCTGGTCTTTGTGCTGACGCTGCTGGTCTATCTGCGCCATTGGGCAAATTTGCAGCGGTTGCAGGCGGGCACCGAGCCAAAAATTGGCGCGAAAAAACCCTGATGCGGTGCCTTGGCCCCGCCTGAGCAGCCTCCGGCGGGGATATTTAGGCCAAGATGAAAGCGGCGGGCGTTACAGGCTTGCGGCCTCGTAGATCGGGCTCAGGCTTGCGCCCCAAGGGCCGTAATAGGCGCGCAGCCAGCGGTCGGCTTGGGTGGTGCCGGATTTCAGACCGTGGACGAGGGGTTTGAGATAGATCTCTTCGCCCAAGCCCCTTGCGGCAAGGCCTGCTTGCGACAAAGCCACCGCCGCGCGCGCAAGATCGAGCAGTTTTACGCCATTGACCTCGCCCTGAAGCGCTTTTTCGGAAGCCGCAACGCGCAGGCCTTCGCGGGTTTCGGCATCGAAGCCTTTGACCAGATCCCAAGCGGCATCCAGCGCGGTTTGGTCATACATCAGGCCAACCCAAAAGGCCGAAAGCGCGTTGATATGGGCTTGATCACCGCAATCTGCGCCGCGCATTTCGATGTATTTCTTAACACGGGCTTCGGGGAAGACTGTGGTCATGTGATCGGCCCAATCGGAAAGCGTGGGCTTTTCGCCGGGCAGGGCGGGCAGGTTGCCGGCCAGAAAATCGCGGAAGGATTGGCCGAGCGCGTTGATATAGCTGCCGTCGCGGTAGACGAAATACATCGGCACATCCAAGACCCAATCGACATAGCGCTGAAAGCCCATGCCGTCTTCAAAGGCCCAAGGCAGCATGCCGGTGCGGCTGTCATCCAAGCCGCGCCAGATCCGCGAGCGCCAGGATTTATGGCCGTTCACGCTGCCATCAAAGAATGGGCTGCTGGCGAAAAGCGCCGTGGCCACTGGTTGCAGTGCCAGCGCGACGCGCAGTTTCTTGACCATGTCGGATTCCGACGAGAAGTCGAGGTTCACTTGCACCGTCGAGGTGCGATACATCATCTGGGTGCCATGGGTGCCGACGCTGCCCATGTAATTTGTCATCAGCCGGTAGCGCCCCTTTGGCATCACCGGCATGGTGTCGTGGCTCCAGTCGGGCGCGGCGCCGATGCCCATGAATTTGATGCCCAAAGGCTCGGCAATGGTGCGCACCTCGTCAAGGTGGTTTTGCAACTCGGCGGCGATGTCGTGCAGGGTTGCAAGGGGGGCGCCCGAGAGTTCGAACTGACCGCCCGGTTCCAGCGAGACATTGGCGCCATTGCGGGTCAGGCCGATGATATTGCCGGCCTCGCGCACTGGCATCCAGCCAAAGCGGGCTTCTAGCCCTGCGAAGATCGCCGAGATCGAGCGTTCGCCCGCATAGGGTAGCGGCGCGCGGCTGTCGGTCAGCCAGCCGAATTTTTCGTGCTCCGAACCGATGCGCCAATCCGCTTTGGGTTTGCAGCCCGAGGCCATATACTCAGCCAATTGCGAGAAATCTTCGATCGGGCCGCCGCCGGACTGTGGAATCGACATGGGCGCACCCCTTGGTTCGTGTTTCAAGCCGATTAGGTGTCGTCGAAAGTCGGGCAAGTCAAGGGCAAGTCGTAAAACTGAACGCTGGCGGCTGGAAATAATCGGCGCTGTTAGGCGCCTGTGACCACGCCGCTGCCGCGCCTGCGCCAGACCAGCGTCATTTCGGGGATGTCGCCACGGATCGGCAGGCTGCTGGCGGGGCCTGCGGCAGGGTTTAGGGCTGCGACCAAAGCGGCAGTGTCGATCTCGGGCAGGCTGGCGAAGGCGTCAAACAGGCGGTCCGCGCCTTCGGCATCGACGGGGATCAAGAGAGCTTGGCCGTCAAGTTGCTTGAGCCGCCAGACCCTGCGACCGCGCAAGCTGAGCAGGCGGATTTCTTGCAGATCGGCGATCGAGACATAGCCGCCGCCCTGTGGTCCCAGATAGCCCACCTGCGCCTCGTCAACCTCGACCACCCCTGGGGCTGCAATATCTTGCGCAAAGCGCATGCGGCGATAGGCCAAGATCGCCCAAGCCAGTCCCAGCGCGCCGATGCCACCGCCCAAGGGGGTGAGCAGATAGCCGCCTTGGCCGATCAGCCAAAGGCCAAAGCCAAGGAGCGCTGCCGCCAAGATCACCTCGCGGGCGCGCAAGGCGAGGGCGGTGACTTCGGGGCGGATCAATGGCATGGCGGCCTTTGGGTGCAAAAGGCGCTCATGCCCAATCGCCAAGGGCTGCTTGCCACAGGGTGAGGGCGGCGACTGCGGCGGTGTCGGCGCGCAGGATACGCGGGCCAAGCGCGATGGGGTGGACCATGGGAAGGCCGCGCAGGCGGGTTTTTTCATCCGCCGAAAAGCCGCCTTCGGGGCCGATCAGGATCGCCCAAGGCGCGCCGCGGTTGCTGGGCAGGGCGGGGGCTTGGCCGACCAGGCTTTCGTCGCACCACATCAGGTGGCGCTCGGCCGGCCAGGTGGCCAGCAGTTTATCAAGGCTGGTGATCTCGGCCACCTGCGGCACGAAGGTGGCACCGCATTGCTCGGCGGCCTCCATCGCATGGGCTTGCAGCCGGTCTTGGCGGATGCGGTCGGCGTTGGTGTGGCGGGTTTGCACCGGCATGATGCGGGCGGCCCCCAGTTCGGCGGCCTTCTCGACGATAAAATCGGTGCGGGCCTTTTTGATCGGCGCGAAGATCAGCCAAAGATCGGGCGGCAGGCGCAGAGCTGCGGTCTGCACCTCGCACAACAGGATGCCACCGCGCTTGCCTGCCTCGGCCACGGTTGCGCGCCACTCACCATCGCGGCCATTGAACAGCGCCACCAAGCCGCCGCGCGCCAAGCGCATGACGTTGAAAAGGTAGTTGGCCTGCTCGGGCGACAAAGCCACGGCTTGCCCCGCGCCCAAGGGCTGGTCTACATAAAGTCTGATCTTTGCTTCTGTCATGGTGGGAACTTATGTCTGAGACGCGCGAAATGCCAGAGGCCAAAACGGTTGCCGATGCGCCTGCGGGCAATTGGGTGGACCGCTGGGCTCCGGCGGCCACAAGGCCCTATTTGCGGCTGTCGCGGGCAGACCGCCCGATTGGCACTTGGCTGCTGCTGATCCCTTGTCTGTGGGGGATTGCGCTGGGCGCGATGCTGGATGGCTTTCGGCTGTGGGATCTGTGGTTGGTGCTGTCTTGCGGGCTGGGGGCCTTTGTGATGCGCGGTGCGGGCTGCACCTGGAATGACATCACCGACCGCGAGATTGACGCCGCGGTGGCGCGCACCAAAAGCCGTCCGCTGCCCTCGGGTCAGGTGACGGTGAAGGCGGCGCTGGTCTGGATGGTGGTGCAGGCGCTGATCGGAGCCTGCATCTTGTTCAGCTATAACTGGCTGGCGGTGGCGCTGGGCGTGGGGTCTTTGGCGCTGGTGGCGATCTATCCTTTTGCCAAGCGGTTCACATGGTGGCCGCAGGTGTTCTTGGGGCTGGCGTTTAATTGGGGGGCACTGCTTGCCTTTGCTGCCCATGCAGGTGCTGTGACACTGCCAGCACTGCTGCTTTACGGCGCGGGCATTGCCTGGACGCTGTTTTATGACACGATCTATGCGCATCAAGACAAAGAAGACGATGCGCTGATCGGGGTGAAATCCACCGCGCGGCTGTTTGGCGCGCAATCTCTGCGCTGGTTGCAGGGGTTTATGATTGCCGCAGTCAGCCTGTTTGGGCTTGCTGTGATTGCGCTGCCTTTGCCGCCCGAGCGGATGGCGGCGATGGCCGTGGCGCTGATCGGGGTTTGGGGCTTTGGCCTGCATATGCTGTGGCAATTGCGCAAATTGGATATCGATAGCCCCGAGGTCTGCATGCGGCTGTTCCGCTCGAACCGAGATACGGGGCTGATTGCTGCGCTGTTTCTTGCCGTTGCCGCTTTGCTTTGATTGATCCCCTGAGCTGGGCGCTTTATGCCTTGCCAAAGGCTGTGTTGCGCAAAGCGATCTGCCGCCTTGACGATAGCATTTAGACCGAGAATATGGCCCCTGTGGTAAAGAAATACACCCTTCGCTCTTTGCAGCTTAAAACCAAACTTATGGCGCCCACGGCTTTTGTTGGGGCGGCCTGCGTTGCCACTTTGGTGGCTTGGGGCGCTGCGGCCTTGGTGGAAAAGGTCTCGGCACAGGCGGTAAAATCGCGGCTTTTGGCTGAAGGCATCACCTATGCACAGGTGCGTGGCGATGGCTTGCAAATTCATCTCAGCGGTACAGCGCCAAATGAAGCGCTGCGCTACCGGCTGATCAATCTTGTCGGCTCGGTGATCGAATCGTCGCGGATTCGCGATGCGATGGAGATCGCGCCGATCAAAGCCATCGAGGCGCCGCGCTATTCCATCGAGATGCTGCGCAATGATGATGGCATTCAGCTGATTGGCCTGCTGCCGCAGTTAGAGCAGGTGGCGCAGGTCACCAAGACCGCGCAAGCCCTCAGCCCCGATATTCCGCTGATGGATATGATCGAGACTGCCGATTACCCCGCGCCCAAAGGCTGGGATATCGCGCTGGGCTACGGCATGGAGGCCCTAAGCCTTTTGCCACGGTCAAAGATTTCGGTGGCCGCGGATGCCGTGGGGATCACCGCGATTGCAAGCTCGGAGGCCGAAAAACGCAGCTTCGAGGCAGAACTTTCGGCGCTCAAACCCAAGGCTTTGGCTGTAAGGATCGAGATTTCTGCGCCGCGTCCGGTGTTGACGCCCTTTACGCTGCGCTTTGTCAAAGATGCGCAGGGTGCGCGCTTTGACGCCTGTGCGGCCGACACCGATGTGGCAAAGGCCAAGATTTTGGCAGCCGCAGGCGCTGCGGGGGCCGATCCGCGTTCGGATTGCACCATTGGTCTGGGCGTGCCGACGCCGCGCTGGGCCGAGGCGATTGCGTTGGGCATCAGCTCGGTGGCCAGCCTGTCAACCGCAACGCTGACCTTTTCGGATGCCGATGTCAGCCTGCTGGCCGGTGATGATGTCAGCCAAGACGATTTTGACCGCGTGGTTGGTGATCTGGAAAACGGCTTGCCGGATGTGTTTTCGCTGAAATCCACGCTCGAGAAAAAGGCCACCGCAGCGCCGCAGGGGCCTGCCGAATTTACTGCCATCCTCGCTGCCGAAACCCATCAGCTTGAGCTGCGCGGCCGGTTGACCGATGTGATGATGCGCGATGCGGTCGAAAGCTTTGCCAAGGCCGAGTTTGGCACCAAAAAGGTGCGGGTTGGCACGCGGCTTGACCCTGATTTGCCCGATGGCTGGCCGATCCGTGTGCTGGCGGGGCTGCAAGCGCTGTCAGAATTGGACAACGGCAGGCTGGTGGTGCGCGCCGATACCGTCGAGATCAGCGGCGTGACCGGATCGCAATCGGGCAAGGTGCGGATCTCGCAAATTTTGTCGGGTAAGCTTGGGCAGGGCAAGACCTTTAAGGTCTCTGTAAGCTATGACAAGACCTTGGATCCTTTGGCAGATTTGCCAACACCTGCGGAATGTTCGGCTGCGGCAGACGCGGTTTTGGCCAAGAAGCAGATCACCTTCACCCCCGGATCGGCCGAGATCGACGCAGGTGCGGGCGCGGTGCTGGATGATCTGGCTAAAGCGCTGAAGCGGTGCAGGGGTGTCAAGCTTGAGGTCGCAGGCTATACCGACGCGCAGGGTTCTGCCGAGGGCAATCGCGCCCTAAGCCAAGCTCGTGCCGAGCAGGTTATTTTGGCGCTGGAAGGTCGGCAGATGGACGTCGCGGGGCTGATGGCCAAGGGCTATGGCGCCGAAAACCCGATTGCAGATAATGGCACCGAAGCCGGACGCGAGGCCAATCGGCGGATCGAGTTTAACCTGATCGCCCCCCCCGCTCCGGTCGAGGCGGCGGTTATCGCGGCAGGCGATGGCTTGGCGGGCGATGGCAGTTTGGACGAGGCCGCGCCGATGGATGCGCCGATGGATGCAATTGACGCGGCCGCAGAAGACAGTGCCGCAGCAGATCCAGCAGAGCCCGAAGCGGCGCCGGATTTTTCGGCCGACACCAGCCCCTCGGTCGCCCCGACCAAAATGACCAAGCGCCCCAAAGCGCGTCCAAAAACGAACGGCTAGAAGGCAGACCCCTATGAACCGGACCGAATTCATCGTTGCAACCGCGATCATCTTGCTTTTGGCCTTTGCCGCGGGATGGTTTACCTATTGGTTGCTGCACCGCTTTACCCGTGTTGCGGGTGGCGATGTTGCCGAAATGGACAAGCTGGCGCAATCGCTGCACGAGGCCGAAGAGATGCGTGATCAGGCCTTGGTCTATCTGGAAAGCCGCGAGGCGGAGCTGACCAATCAAATCGCCCAGACCGAGGCCGAATTGCGCGCCGCCATGGAGGGCCTGCGCGATGCGCGACACGAGGCCGAAGAGATGCGCGCCTATATCGAGCGCATGCATGCCAACAGCTAGGCGCGTTTGGCCAGCGCAGGCGGGGGGCTGTCTGCCCCCCACGGCCTTCGGCCTCCCCCCGAGGATATTTTTAGACAGATGAAGGGGTTAGAGCCCCTTCAGGCAGGTGGTGAGCAGCGCTGAGTCTGGGTGTTGCAGGCCGTCGATGACGCTGAAGTGGTGCAGGCCTGGATCGACGGTCCAAGCGCAATCCCAGGATTCTGACAGGGTGCGGGCCTGCCACAGAAAGGCTGGGCGTTCATTGCCGCCAACCCAGACATGGGCGTCGCAGGCGCGGGGGTGATGCGCCGGGCTTTCGGCAAGGGCTTCTTCGGGGTCGAGCCAGAGGGTCTGGTTCATCTCGGTTTGCAGCAAGGGTTCCAGATCGGCGAGCGGCGAGATCGGCACCACGCGGGCGGTGCGGGGGTGGTGGTGATCAGCGCAGCCCATGCGCGCGGCCAGATGGCCGCCCGCCGAATGGCCGGTGATGACCAAGGGCCCTGCGACTTCGGCGGCAGCCACGGCGACAGCATTGGCGATTTCGGCGGTAATGTGGCGAATGCGGGCCTGAGGTGCCAGCGTGTAAGACGGCATCGCGCAGGCCCAGCCGCGCGCCAGCGCCCCTGCCGCCAGATGCGACCAGCTTTCCCGCCCCATCGCCAGCCAATAGCCGCCATGCACAAAGACCAAAAGGCCGCGCGGGGTGGATTGGGGCAAGAACAGATCCAAGGCTTGGCGTGGTTCTGGGCCATAAGGCAGGCCCAGCCGCGCGGATTTACCGAGGCTTGCGCGAAAGGCGGCGGCTTTTTGCGCCCAAAGATCCGGCAGCGCGTCAGAGCCCGGAATAAAGGCGCCATTGGCGTATTCGCGGTCCATATCCATCGCCATCTCTCCAGATTTTATCATAGTTTAAGTCCAGTCGCCCTTGGGGAACTGGACTTTCAGCCTCTCAGGATGCATTGCAGAGTCAACCGCGAAATGGGAGATCCAAATGCTCGATTCCGTCACCGATCTGCGTTCCATGTTGAAAGATCCTGCGCTGTTGCCGAACAAGGCATATATCGCGGGCGAATGGGTCGAGGCCGCCGATGGCGCGACCTTTGCTGTCACCAACCCCGCACGCGGCGATGTGATCGCGCATGTGCCCGATCTGACCCGCGCCGATGCGGCCCGCGCCATTGCCGCCGCTGATGTGGCGCGCCGCGACTGGGCTGCGCGCACCGGCAAGGAACGCGCGCAGGTGATGCGCAAGTGGTTTGATCTGTGCATGGCCGCGCAAGACGATCTGGCCGCCATCCTGACCGCCGAGATGGGCAAGCCTTTGGCCGAGGCCAAGGGCGAGGTCGCCTATGGCTCGGCCTATCTGGAATGGTTTGGCGAAGAGGCCAAGCGCACCTATGGCGAGATCATTCCCGGCCATATGCGCGACAAGCGGATTTCGGTGTTGAAGCAGCCGATCGGGGTTTGCGCCTCGATCACGCCTTGGAACTTTCCCAATGCGATGATCGCCCGCAAGGTGGCCCCCGCCTTGGCAGCAGGCTGCGGCTTTGTGGCCCGCCCTGCGGCCGAAACGCCGCTTTCGGCGATTGCGCTTGCGGTTCTGGCCGAGCGCGCCGGCGTGCCTGCGGGGGTGTTTTCGGTCATCACCTCAAGCCGCTCGTCCGAGATTGGCAAAGAGTTCTGCGAGAACAAGGCCATTCGCAAGCTGACCTTCACCGGATCCACCGAGGTGGGGCGGATTTTGCTGCGCCAAGCTGCGGATCAGGTGCTGAAATGCAGCATGGAGCTGGGCGGCAATGCGCCGTTTATCGTCTTTGATGACGCCGATCTGGATGCTGCCGTCGAAGGCGCTATGGTGTCGAAATTCCGCAACAATGGTCAGACCTGCGTTTGTGCCAACCGCATCTATGTGCAGGCCGGCGTCTATGATGCCTTTGCTGAAAAGCTGGCCTTGGCGGTGAAAAAGCTGTCGATTGGCGATGGTTTGGTGGCGGGCACCACGACGGGGCCGCTGATCAACCAAGACGCGGTTGAAAAGGTGGAAGAACATATTGCTGATGTCTTGGCGGGGGGCGGCAAGATCGTCACCGGCGGCAAGCGGCATGCGCTGGGCGGCACCTTCTTCGAGCCAACCGTGGTGACGGGTGTGACGCCTGACATGATGGTGGCCAATGAAGAAACCTTTGGCCCGCTTGCGCCCTTGTTCAAGTTCGATACCGAAGCAGAGGTGATCGCACGCGCCAATGACACGATCTTTGGCTTGGCGTCTTATTTCTATGCTCGCGACATCGGTCGAATCACCCGTGTGCAAGAGCAGCTGGAATACGGCATGGTCGGGGTGAACACCGGCCTGATCTCGAACGAGATGGCGCCTTTTGGCGGCGTCAAGCAATCGGGTCTGGGCCGCGAGGGCAGCCACCACGGCATCGACGACTATATGGAACTGAAATACGTCTGCCTGTCGATCTAAGATCGGCAAAGCGGCAAGGCATGAAAACGGCGGGGGAAACCCTGCCGTTTTTTATTATCTATATATTTCAGTCTGTTAGGTCTTTGTTATCGCATAGCAGCCGCGCGATTTTGCCTAGCGCGGGGCTTTGGCGCTTTATCGGGTCATTCGCCAAGGGCAGTGCTCGCCTTTGGCCCAACCCCGAAAGGATGCGTCATGTTGCTAGGTTTCACCCCCAAATCTGTTTCCCTCAAGCAGGCCGTTGTGGCCGCTGTCACTGCACTTGCCATCGCCGTTCCGGCTGCCCCTGCCTTGGCTTGGGGCCAGCGTGAACGCGATACGCTAACGGGGGTTGCAGGCGCGCTGTTGATCGAAAACGTGATCCGCAACAGCCGTCATACCCAAGCCCAAGCCGCGCAGCCGCAGTATGTGCCACAGCCGCAGCCGCGCTATGTCGAACCGCACTATCAGCCGCGCTATGTCGAGCCGCAATACCAACCGCGCCATCGTCACTATGAGCAACGCGTTGTGGTTGCGCCTTCGATCTATGCCACACCTGCTGCTGATGCGTTTAAAAGCTATTCTTGGGCAGAGCGGCGGATGATCCAGCGCCGCCTTGCCGTCTTTGGTTACTACGACGGCGGGGTTGATGGTTCGTTCGGGCCGGGCACCTATTCGGCGATCACCGCCTATGCCAATGCACAAGGTCAGGGCCGCGCGCTGCGCGCCACCAATACCGCCTATGCGGTCTATGATGGGCTGATTTACTAAGCGCTGATATGCAACAGGCCTGAGATCGCCTCAGGCCTGTTGGTTGTGCGGTGGCGTGGGCGCTTAGGCTTCGATGGTTGCCATGGTTGCGCTGACGCCGCGGCCAATTTCGATGCGGCGCGGTTTCAGTGCCTCTGGCATTTCGCGCAGCAGATCAATATGCAGCATGCCGTGTTCGTGAACAGCCCCCGACACTCGCACATGGTCTGCCAAAGCAAAGCGGCGGTCAAAGGCACGGGTAGCAATGCCACGGTGCAGATAGGTCTTTGCGCTATCGTCAGGCGCCTTGCGGGCGCTGACATGGACGGCGTTTTCCTTGACCTCGACCGAAAGATCGTCGGGCGAAAAGCCTGCAACCGCGATCGAGATGCGATAGGCATCTTCGGCGGTTTTTTCGATGTTATAGGGGGGGTAGCTGGGCTGGGCCACATCGGCAGTCAGCGCGCGATCCATCAGATCGGCAATGCGGTCAAAGCCAACGGTGGCGCGATAAAGCGGGGCAAAATCCAAAGTACGCATAGCATCCTCTTTCAAGCGATGTCGGGCAGGCAGGGCCTGCGCCGTGGTGATGCCTTCCCTGATGGGCAAGGCGGGAAATCCTTGGGCCCATGATTGGCATCCCAAGACCTCTTTGATTTGGGAAGGCGCGGCAGCGGTTTCAAGCCCTGGCCCAGAGCTAGGGTTTCAGGAATTTCGCGCCGCTGGCCTTGCCGCCCGAAAGCGTGCTGATGTGCTTGCCCACCGTCAGGTTTGGCGGGCTCTGCTTGGCCAATTCTGCCCGCAGACTTTGGAGTGGTCTTTGCAACACGGCCCCCAGCGCCACCTTTTTCCCCTTGGCCTCGGCCTTGGCGGAAATCACCGAAACGATCACTGCGGCGCCGTTTTGCATCGCAAAAACCGGTGCGCCTGAAGAGCCATAGTCGATGTCGCAAGACATCACCAAGACCGTGGTCGAGGCGTCGATCACATGGCAAAGCTCTTGCAGCGAGGGCACCTCTGCTCGATTTTGCGCGTAAGAGACCACCCCTACCTCGGCGCCGATGCCGGTGGTGTCCGCCGTGGCAAAGGCTGTGATCGAGGGTTGGCGGATCGGCTGATCCAGTTGGATCAGGGCAATGTCATTGCCGACACGGTCCAGATCCGAGGCATGATCGGGCCGGTAATCTGGATGTGTCACCGCGATGGCGGCCCTTCGATAGGCCTCGGCACGACCATTGCGCAGGCCGGCCAGAAACTGGATATCCTTTGGCGCAACCTTTTCGCCGGTGTTCTTGTCGTAAAGGCAATGCGCGGCCGTCAGCACCAGATCAGGCGCAATCAGCGCCCCCGAGCAAAAGCCATGCCTGCCAAGATCCAACCGCCCTACCGCGTTCCACCCCTTTGACTGATCCGCGGTTTGCAAGCCTATCAAAGGCGCCTCCCGCGCAAGGGCGGCTGCGGCAAGCCAAGGCAAAACCAGCGTTAAAATCAAGCCAAGTCGCATCGTCCCTCCCCGCGATGGCGCAAGGCTAGGCCAGAACTACGGCTGATTTATGGCATCCAAGCCGCGCGGGCGTGGCCCGCCGGTGGCCCAATCCAACAGCTCGACCGTATGCACCACCGGCACGCCGGTGGCCGATCCGATCTGCATCATACAGCCGATATTGCCCGCCGAGATGATATCGGGCTTCTTGGCTTCCAGCGTTTGCACCTTGCGCGCCTTCAGCTGCGCCGAAATCTCGGGCTGGAGCAGGTTATAGGTGCCCGCCGATCCGCAGCACAGATGGCTGTCGGCAGGTTCCACCACGGTGAATCCCACCCGTTTCAGCAAATCTTTCGGCGCGGTCTTGATCTGCTGACCGTGCTGAAGGCTACAGGCGGCATGATAGGCCACCCGCAAGCCCTTTGGCGCGCCCTCAGGCAGCCCCAGCTTCACCAACAGCTCCGAGATATCCATCGTCAGCGCCGAAACCGCCGCCGCGTCGTCCGAGCCGATCATATGGCCGTAATCCTTGACCGTGGTGCCGCAGCCCGAGGTATTGATCACAATCGCATCCAGACCCGCACCGCGCTTTTCCGCCATAAAGGCCGCGATATTGCCTTGGGCCGAGGCATGGCTTTCCGCCTCGCGCCCCATGTGATGCGTCAGCGCCCCGCAGCAGCCCATGCCCTGCGGCACCACCACCTCGCAGCCAAGCCGCCGCAGCAGCCGAATGGTGGCATCATTGATGTCGGTGTTTAGCGCCTTTTGCGCACAGCCCGTCATCAGCGCTACCCGCATCCGCTGCGGTGCGGTCGGGGCAAAGCTTTGCGGATCATCATTGCGGCTGACCGGCGGAATGGTCTTGGGAGCCATCGCCAGCATCGCCCGCAGCCGCGCATCCGGGATCAGCCCGGCAAAGGGCCGCCCCAGCTTGGCCGCAAACAAGGCCAGCCGAAACCGCGTCGGATGCGGGATCACCTTGGCCAAAACCCAGCGCAGGGCCCGGTCCGACAAGGGCCGCTTGTAGGTCTTTTCGACATAGACGCGCGCCTGATCAATCAGATGCATGTAATCGACGCCACTGGGGCAGGTGGTGGTGCAGGCAAGACAAGACAGACAGCGGTCAATATGCTTGACGGTCTTCTCATCAGCCGGCCGCCCGGTCTCTAGCATTTCCTTAATCAGATAGATCCGGCCGCGCGGGCTGTCCAACTCATCGCCCAAGACCTGATAGGTCGGGCAAGTCGCGGTGCAAAAGCCGCAATGCACACAAGAGCGCAAAATGCTATTGGCCTCTGCCAAGGCAGGGTCTTGCAATTGCTCGGCAGTGAAATTGGTTTGCATCAGCCCATGATCCCCTGGTTGAAAACCCCGCGCGGGTCAAATTGCGCCCGCAAGGCGCGGCTTAGGGCGGCGATCCCTGCGGCTTCAGGCTGAAAGCTTGGCGTGCTTTGACCCGGCAGGCTCCGCAGCAAAGTGGCACTGCCCAAACCCGCCACAGCCGCGCGCACTGGCGCGCTGCCTGCGGGATCCAACAGCCAGATCAAACCGCCACCCCAATCGCAAATCGCCTCCAAGCCCAAAGCGGCGATGATCCCCGCGGCCTCGGTGGGCTTGACCGCCAGCCGCCAAACCGCGCCATCGCGGGCGGCAAAAGGTGTGACATCGCGCACCGCCGACCAATCGCCCGCCGCTTCCTGCCAATCGCCCAACAGCCCGCGCAACTGGGTGGCACGATAGGCCACAGACCCCGCCATGCCCTCAATCCGGATCATCGCGCGCCCCGCCATCCAGGCCGCCCCCGAGATGTCATAGGGCGAGCCCAACGCCTTGCGCAAATCGGCCAAACCCTCGGTAATACCGCGTTCCGCCACCAACGTCAGCTGCGCCTCAGGCACCGCTTGCACCTTGAACGCCAACTCGCTGATCACGCCAAGGCTGCCATGGCTGCCCGCCATCAGCTTAACCAGATCATAGCCGGTGACGTTTTTCATCACCCGCCCACCATTCTTGATGATCTGCCCCGCGCCATCGACAAACCGCACCCCCAAAAGCGCATCGCGACAAGCACCCACCTGCAACCGCCGCGGCCCCGAGGCATTCACCGCCACCACGCCGCCAAGCGTCGATGCCCCCTCGCGCCGCAACAGCCCGCGCATATCAGGCACCTCAAAGGCCAAGCGCTGCCGCTCGCCCGCCAGCACTGCCTCGATCTCAGTCAAAGGCGTGCCCGCCCGCGCCACAAGCGTCAAAGCCCCTGGTTCATAAAGCTCAACCCCGCTCAGCCCCGAGGTCTGCAAAACCTCGCCAACCGCCGCGCCAATCGTCCGGGTGCCGCCGCCCTGCACAACCAAGGCCTTCGACCCAAGGATCGCTTCGCTCAACTCCGCTTCCGTCGCAGGGCGCATCGGCTACCCCTTTCATCTGTCTAAAAATATCCTCGGGGTCCGGGGCAGACAGCCCCGGGGTCTCATCCAGCGCGCCGGCTTGCGGTGACATCCAAAGGAAACACCTTGGCCGGGTTCAACAGCCACTTGGGGTCAAACACATCCTTGACCCGCAGCTGCGCTTCCAGATCTTGCGGCGCAAATTGCACCTTCATCAGATCGCGCTTCTCGATGCCCACGCCGTGCTCGCCAGTCAAACAGCCGCCCACCTCGACACAAAGCTTCAAGACCTCGGCGCCAAAGGCCTCGCAAAGCTCCAGATCACCAGGCTTATTCGCATCATACAAGATCAGCGGGTGCATATTGCCGTCGCCGGCATGAAACACATTGCCGACATCCAGACCAAATTGCACACTCATCTCGCCAATCCGGCGCAGCACATAGGGCAGCGAGGTCACCGGAATCGTGCCATCCAGACACATATAGTCGTTGATCTGCCCCATCGCGCCAAAGGCAGATTTGCGGCCCAGCCAGATCCGCTTGGCCTGATCTTCGTCTTCGGCCTCGCGGAATTCCACCGGGTTATGGGTCAGCGCAATGGTCTTGATCCGCGCCAATTGCTCGGCAATCTCGGCCTGCGATCCCTCGACCTCGATGATCAACAGCGCCTCGCAATCAGGGTATCCGGCCTTGGCAAAGGCTTCGGTGGCGCGGATGCAGGGGCGGTCCATGAATTCAATCGCCACCGGCAGAATGCCGGCTTTGATGATGTCAGACACACAAGCCCCCGCCACTTCGTTGCTGTCAAAGCCCACCAAGACCGGTCGCGCGCCTTCGGGCTTTGGCAAGATCCGCAGCGTGGCCTCGGTCACCACACCCAGTTGCCCTTCAGAGCCACAGACCACGCCCAACAGATCCAGCCCGCCTGCATCCATCCAAGGCCCGCCAAGCTCGACCACCTCGCCGGTCATCAGAACCATCGTCACCCCCAACAGATTGTTGGTGGTCACCCCGTATTTCAAACAATGCGCCCCGCCCGAATTCATCGCGATATTGCCGGCAATGGCGCAGGCCAATTGGCTGGAAGGATCGGGCGCATAAAAGAACCCATCGCTTTCAACCGCGCCGGTCACCGACAGATTGGTGCGCCCCGATTGCACGCGGATAAAGCGGTTGTCGTAGTCGGTTTCCAGAACGCCATTCATCCGACCCACGCCCAAGATCACGCAATCCGCCGTCGGCAGCGCGCCGCCTGCCAAACTGGTGCCCGAGCCGCGCGGCACCACTGGCACGCCTTCTTCGTGGCAGATGCGCAAGACCGCTGCCACCTCTTCGGTCGATCGCGGCAAGACCGCTGCCAGCGGCGCGCAGCGGTAAGCGCTCAGGGCATCGCATTCATAGGCCCGCGTCTCGGCCGGATCGGTGATCAGCGCATCGGCAGGCAAAACAGCCGCAAGCCGCGCATAAATCGCAGCCTTACGCGCCAGAATTGTGGCGTTTGGAATGGGCATCTGCATGGCGGCCTCCTCTTTGGTAAGAAAATATAACCAATTTCTGCGATCAAGCAAGCCATTCTTCCTCTTTCGCTGATCTGCCGGAGGCACTAGCATAAGAAAATGGAACATATGTTACTTTTTGCCGGCTTTGGCGCCTTGGATCAGATCGCTTTGGCGGTGGTTTTGCTGTCGTGGTTTTCGATCGGCTGGTTTATCGAGCATCCCCCCGCAGGCCGCCCCTCGGTCAGCCTGTTGATGCAGGCCTACCGGCGCGAATGGATGCAGCAGTTTCTCACGCGGCAGCCTCGGATTTTTGACGCCTCGATGATCGACAGTCTGCGACAAAGTACGGCGTTTTTCGCCTCGGCATCGATGATTGCGATTGGGGGAGCGATTGCAATGATCGGTAATCCGGCAGCGGTGCGCGGCGTTGCAGCGGATCTGACACTGTCGACCGAAAGTCTTGCCATCGAGTTGCGGGTGCTGTTGGTGGTGGGGTTCTTGGCCAATGCGCTGTTAAAGTTCATCTGGTCGCATCGGCTGTTTGGCTATTGCTCGATCATGATGGCGGCGGTGCCAAATGATCCCGCAGATCTGATGGCCGCGCCGCGTGCAGCACAAGCGGCCGAGCTGAACATCACCGCCGCCAAAAGCTTTAACCGCGGCCTGCGCTCGATCTATTTTGCTTTGGGATCCTTGGCTTGGCTTTTGGGCGGCTATGCTTTGATCGCGGCCTCCTTGCTGACGGCTGCGGTGTTGTTTCGCCGCGAATTTGCCTCGACCTCGCGGCAGATCATGCTGCAGTCCGCCTAAAGCCGCGCCCCTCGCGCAGCCAAGCCGCCAGCGACAACAGCGCCACCAACAACAGCATCAGCCAGCTTGGCAGCAGCGGGCTGACCTTAAGATCTTGGGTGACATAGGCGGCGCGCGGGGTCAGCCCGATCCAGCCGCGCCCTGCGGCTGGCCTGCCTTCGCGCACCATGCGCAGGCTGGGAACCCCGTCTTGCAGCCGCAACAGGCCACCTTGCAAGGGCGCCACACTTGGGGCCAGCAGATCCGCAGTTGCCAAGGTTTGCTCGAATTCTTTGGGTGCTGCGGGCCCGACCGCAACCACCCGCACCAGATCGCCCTGTTGCAGCCGGTAAAGCCCCAGCTCGGGGGCCTGCCAAGTCAGCACGAAACGGCCTGCGCTGGTTTGTGGCATTGGCAGGCTGATCTTTGCGCCGCTGGGGGCGGTGATCGCCAGATCGCCCAAAGGCTTGTCGGAAATCGAGTGGCGCGTGATCGTCAGCACATCGCCCTTGGCGGTGGCGGTCAGCGATTCTTCTTCCAGTTCGGGTTCTTTCAGCATCCAATGCGCCAGCCTGCGCAGCAGTTCCAACTGCGGCCCGCCGCCTTCAAAGCCGCGCCCCCAAAGCCAGGCTTGATCCGAGGCCAGCACCGCAATGCGGCCTTGATCGACGCGGTCAAGGATCAACAGCGGCTTATCTTCTGCCCCCGACATCACCACTTGTCCGCGCAGCGGGATCACCTCGGTCTGGCGGAACCAGCGGCCCCAGCCGTCTTTGGGGGCCAGCGCCTCTAGGCCTTGGGTGACGGGATGACGCTTGCCAAGCTCGGTCAGTTTTGGGCGAAAGCCCTGTTCGATCACCTTGGCGGTGGGTTCGGCGGGCAAAATCTGAGCCAGAGGCGAGCGCCAAAGGCTATCGACCGCGCCATATTCCGGCCCCGCTGCCACCAGCACCGTGCCGCCACCTTTGACGTAATCGACCACATTTTGCAGATATTGCATCGGAAGAATGCCGCGCATCGAATAGCGGTCAAAGATGATCAGATCAAAATCCTTGATCTTTTCCACAAACAGCTCGCGGGTGGGAAAGGCGATCAGCGACAGCTCGTCGGTGGGCACGCCGTCTTGTTTTTCGGGCGGGCGCAGGATGGTGAAATGCACCAGATCGACCGAAGGATCCGATTTCAGCAGGTTGCGCCAGACCCTCTCGCCGGTATGTGGCTCGCCCGAGACCAACAGCACCCGCAGCCGGTCGCGCACGCCGTTGATCTGCACCACAGCCGCATTGTTGCGGTCGGTCAACTCGCCCGCTTGGGCGGCCACCGAAAACTGCAACACGTTCATCCCCGCATGCGGCAGCCGCAACGGCAGCTCCAGATCGGTATTGGTCGCGATGGTGAATTCCAGTGGCGCTTGATCGTCGAGGCTGATTTTCAGCACGACCTGACGGCCCAAGGCGGCAGGCACAGCGCCTTCGTCCTGCACCCGCAGCTTCAGCGTGACATCCTCGCCCATGATGGCAAAGGCGGGGGCTTCGGTGATGATCAGGCGGCGGTCCCAATCGGCAGTCGTTCCTGTCAGCAGCACATGCAGCGGTGCAGGCAGCGCGGGTGTCAGGCCAAGGTCGTGGACTTGGCCGTCGGTGACAAGGATCGCGCCAGAGATGCGGGCGCGGGGTTCTTCGGCAATCGCTTGCGCCAAGGCGGTCATCGCCAAAGTGCCCGCATTGTCCGGCCCGTCGCCAAAGCGGATCACCCGCAGGTCGGTATTGCCCAAGGCTGCAACCTGCGCCGAAATCCGTGCCACGGCCTCGGCGCTTTGCGCGGGCCTTGCGGCAAGACCTTGGCTTGCGCTTTCATCCACCAGCAAAAGCACGATGTCGTTCAAAGGCTTGCGGTCTTCGATCTGTAGCGAGGGATTGGCCAGCCCCAGCGCCAGCACCGCAAACGCCAGTGCGCGAAACGGCCAGCCGCGCAGGCCCTTCCACAGCGCAAAGCCAAGCAGGGCCATGGCAAGCGCCATGAGGCCCCAGATCAGCCGCAGATCAACCAGCGGCGCAAACACCAGGCTTTCGGTCATTGGCCAAGCCTTTCCAGCAGCGCAGGCACATGCACCTGATCGGATTTATAATTGCCGGTCAGCACATGCATGATCACATTGATGCCAAAGCGAAAGGCGATTTCGCGCTGCCGCTCGCCCGCATAACCGCGCCCCACGGGAAACTGCGCCACGCCGTTTTCATCCACCGCCCAAGCCGCCGCCCAATCGCCGCCGCCAATGATCACTGGCGTGACGCCATCGTTCAGATTGCGAAACGGCATACCATCGGTCTGCTCTGCACCCGGGGGGGCTGCCTCGACCCAAAGCGGGCTGCCGGCATAGCGGCCGGGGAAGTCTTGCAGCAGATAAAAGCTGCGGGTCAGCACGTGGTCTTTCGGGATCGGTTCCAGCGGCGGAATATCCAAGCCCGAGGCGATCAGTTGCAGCATCTGGCCTTCGGGCGTGCTGCCGCCAAGCCCTGAAAGATCACCATCGCGGGTGTCAAACAGGATCATGCCGCCGGTGCGCAGAAATTTGTTCAGCTTGGCATAGGCGGTCAGCGAGGGCAGGGCCTGCCCGGCGGTCATCGGCCAATACAAAAAGGGAAAGACCTCGAGATCGTCGCGCTCTAGGTCAACCGCCATCGGTGCTTCGGGCTCGATGCTGGTGCGACCCCAAAGCTGATCGCCCAATCCCATCAGCCCCGCCGCCGAGATGGCGTCTTGGCCCGCATCGCCGGTTTGCACATAGGCCAGCACCACGCCGCGCGTCGCCTCGATCGCGCGGGCGTCGGCCGCCGCATCGGCGCGGGCATGTTGCGGGCTGGCCAGCATTGCGAGCGTCAGCACCGCCGCAAGCCCCAGCCGCCCCGAAACCCAAAGTGCGGCCAGCACATCCAGCGCCAGAAACAGCAGCGCTGCGGTCAAAAGCGCGCCTTTCAAGGCTTGCGGTGTCGCCTGCTCGATGCCTTCGATCACGGTGCCCGCAGGCCAAGTGGCGGGTGCAATCTGGGTTTGCGCGCCAATCACATTCAGCGCCACTTTGCGCGCGCCGCCGGCATATAGTCCGGGCGGCAGGGCTGCACTGGGGCCGTTTTGCAGCGCGCGCGCCAGATCGGTCCCTGCGACCCCCGCCACGGCTGCGGCAGGGCCGTCTTGGCCAAAGCCATCCAACACGCGGTCGGGCACCCAAGTCTGCCCTGCCAGATCTTGCGTCAGCGGCGCCGCCGCACGGATCGACACCGCAAGCCGTTCCAACATCTGCACAAATAGCCCTGAAAGCGGCAGGTTCGACCATTCTGCATTCGCGGTGACATGCACCAAGACCACACTGCCCGCGCCAATTGCCTTGCGGGTGACAAGCGGGGTGCCATCGGCCAGTGCGGCGATGGTGCGGGCACTAAGATCGGGGTCGGGCTGGGCCAAGACCTGCTGGCTGACCGTCACATCGGCGGGCAAGGGCAGGCCGTGAAAGGGGCTGTCTTCGGCAAAGGCGGCCAGCGTTTTCGGCTCGCCCCAGCTCATCGCGCCGCCAACCTGCTGGCCGCCTTGGCGCAGGCGCACCGGCATCAGCGGGTCTTCGCTGGCACGCGACAGATCCGAAGCCGCAAGCCTTGGCCCGGCAAAGCGCAGCAACAGCCCGCCCTTATCGGCCCAAGCCAGCAGCGCCTCGGTCTCGGGTGGGCTGATCTGGGCGACATCGGCCAGCACGATCACATCGGGATTGGCCGCAATCACATCGCCCAGGCCGCCTTCGATCAGATCGGCCACAGGCGCCAGCGCTTGGCGCAGATAAAACGTTGGTTGCAGCAGTTGCAGCCCCTCACGGTCGGCCGAAGCCGCGATCAGCGCGATCTTGCGCCGCTTTAGACTGTCATCGGTCAGCGAAACCGCCGCCGCCGTGCGCTGGCCCAAAAGCGAGAATCGCGTGATGCGGTTGCGCAGCTCGGGTGGCAGGGTCAGCGTGGTTTGCGCCTCGCTCGCGCCTGCGGCAAAGCTAAGGGTGGCGCGCGCCAGCTCGCGGTCGATGCCCGCAGGGTCAGGGCCGCGCGCGATGACGTCAAGCGTGGTTTGCGCAACGGCGGGGCTGCGCGCGGCGCTGAGTTCGATCGCGCCGCTGTCAAATCCCGCGGGGCGCAGCGCAAAGATCGGGCGGGGCGAGACAAAGACCGTCAGCGCGCCCTTGGCCGATAGCGCCGCCGTCAGCGCCGCGCGGTCTGGATGCGCCAGCCCGTCGCTAAGCCAATAGCTGTCAAAGCCCTGCGCGGGCAGCAGCGCGGCCCAAGCCTGCATCTGATCGGGCGCATAGGCCCGCGGTGTCATCGCGGCCAAGCGGCCTGTCCAGCTGTCGGCGGGTTGAAAGTCGATTTGCTGCGGCGCATCGGTCAGTTGCACAAGGGCGGTGGGGCGGCCCATGCGGCCTGCCTCGGCCAGCAAGCCTTGGGCCTTTTCCATCTGGCGCGGCCAGTCGCGGGCATCGGCCCAGCCGCCATCAACCACAATCAGCAAAGGCCCCGTGCCCAGCGCGCGGCTGGCAGGGTTCAGCACAGGCCCTGCAAAACCGATGATCGCCGCAGCCACGGCCAAGGCGCGCAGCAGCAAAAGCCACCACGGGGTTTTATCGGCCTGCACGTCCTGATCGGCCAAACCCAACATCAGGGCGACGGCAGGAAAGCGGCGGCGGATCGGCGCGGGCGGAATTGCGCGCAGCAAAAGCCACAGAATCGGCAGCGCCAGCAGGCCCCACAACAGGGCGGGAAAGGCAAAGCCAACGGCAGGGATCATACCCGAGCCTCCAAGGCGCGATAGGCCCAAAGCAAGGCCGCTTGCGCCGGTGCGCCGGTGTGGTGGCACTGATAATGCCAGCCCGTCACCGCCGCCAAACGGGTCAGCGCGTCTTTGCGCTCAGCCAAGCGCGCCAGATACCGCGCCCGCAGATCACCCGCGCTTTGGGTTTCATGCCGCAGCGCGCCCTGCATAGATTCAAAAATCGTGCGGCCTTGAAAGGGGAAATCTTCTTCGGCGGGATCAAGCACTTGCAGCAGCACGCCGCGAATGCCGCGATCTGCGGCAGTGATCATCGCCTGTTCCGTCAGATCCAGATTGCCCAGAAAATCCGACAAAAACACCGCCCGCCCATGCGCCGCCATGCCGGTGACATCGGGCGCGCCATAGTCTTGGCTGTCTTCGGTCTGTAATCCGTTCAGCAGGGCGAAAATCTGCGCGCGTCCGGGTTTTGGCACCATGCCAGACAGCCCCACCCTTTCGCCGCCGCGCAGCAACAGCACCGCAAGCGCCAGCCCCAGCACGCGGGCGCGGTCGGCCTTGGAGCCGCGCGCAGGGTCACCGCTAAAGCGCATCGCAGTTGCGCTGTCGATCCACAGGCTGACCGATTGCGCCACCTGCCATTCGCGTTCGCGCACAAAATGCGCGTCAGACCGGGCTGATCGTCGCCAATCAATCGCGCGCGCCGGATCACCGGCATGGGCGGGGCGGTATTGCCAAAACTCATCGCCCTGACCAGCCCGCCGTCTGCCATGTTCGCCCAAAAGCACGGTTGCCGCCAAATGCTCGGCCTCTGCCAGCAGGGCTGGCAGCGATTGGCCAAGCGTTTCGGCCTGCGCGCGAAGGCTGGCGGTCTGGCTCACGCGGCAGCCTCAAGTCGCAATGTACGCGCCACCGTGCGCTCAATCAGGCCTGCAAGCGTCTCGCCCCTTGCGCGGGCGGCAAAAGACAGCGCCATGCGGTGTTCCAGCACCGGATGCGCCATCGCCGCGACATCGGCAATCGAAGGCACCAGCCGCCCATCCAGCAAGGCCCGCGCCCGCACCGTCAGCATCAGCGCTTGCGCCGCACGCGGTCCCGGCCCCCAAGCCAGAGTGCCCGCCAGATCGGCGCCTTCGGGCTCGGCGGGGCGGCAGGCGCGCACCAGATCCAAGATCGCCTCGACCACAGCCTCGCCCACGGGCATGCGGCGCAGCAGGGCTTGGGCCGCGATCAGATCCTCGGCGCTAAAGACCTGATGGGCTGCGGCCTGATTGGCCCCTGTGGTGGCAAGCAAGATGTCACGCTCATGCGCGCGGGTGGGATAGGCCACGTTCACTTGCAGCAAAAAGCGGTCAAGCTGGGCCTCGGGCAGCGGATAGGTGCCTTCTTGTTCAATCGGGTTTTGCGTTGCCAAAACGTGGAAGGGGCGGCCCAGCGGGCGCTGTTGGCCTGCAATCGTCACCTCGCGTTCCTGCATTGCCTGCAAAAGTGCCGATTGGGTGCGCGGCGAGGCGCGGTTGATCTCATCTGCCATCAGCAATTGGCAAAACACCGGACCTTGCAAAAACCGAAAGGCGCGGCTGCCATCTGCGGCGGTTTCCAGCACTTCGGACCCCAGAATATCGGCCGGCATCAGATCGGGGGTGAACTGAATGCGATTGCCGTGCAGCCCCATCACGGTGGACAGTGTCTCGACCAGCAGCGTCTTGCCCAAACCGGGCAGGCCCACCAACAAAGCATGCCCGCCACAAAGCATTGCCGCCAAGACCTGATCGACCACGCGGTCTTGGCCGATAAACTTTTGGTTGATAGAGGCCTTTGCCGCGCCCAAACGCGCGCCAAGCGCTTCAATCTCGGCGACAAGCTGGGTAGGATCGGCCATGACATTCCTCCGGAAGTGGGTATATGCTTCTATATGAGCCAATCTAGGCCTTGGGTACAAATGACAAACAGCAAAACGGCACAAATGATTGTGAAACCCTTGGCCGAAGGGCTGGATGCGGTGCGTGCCGCTGCCAAAAAGGGCTTGCCGCCGGTGCATTTGTGGCATCCGCCGTTTTGCGGCGACATTGATATGCGCATTGCGCGCGATGGCACATGGTTTCACGAAGGCTCGCCGATCGGGCGCATGCCTTTGGTCAAGCTGTTCTCTTCGATTCTGCGGCTGGAGGAGGGCAAGTATTTCCTTGTCACCCCGGTCGAAAAGGTCGGCATCGTGGTGGATGACGCGCCCATGCTGGCGATTGACTTCGAGGTTGAAGGCACAGGCACGGCGCAGGTCTTGCGGTTTTTCACCAAGACCGAAGACGAGGTGGTAGCCAATGCCGAAAACCCGATCCGCGTGGCGCGCGACGCAGCCACCGGCGAGCCTGCGCCTTATGTGCATGTGCGCGCTGGGCTCGAGGCGCTGATCGACCGCAAATCGTTTTACCGCTTGGTTGATCTGGGGGTGCATCATGCGGTGGCGGGGCAAGATTGGTTTGGTTTGTGGTCGGGGGGGAGTTTCTTTCCGATCATTCCTTCGCTAGAACTCGCCTGATGTTGAAATATTGTGCCAATTTGACCATGCTTTTTACCGAGGTCGCGACGCTGGATCGCGCAGGCCTTGCCGCGCAAGCTGGCTTTGATGGCGCAGAGGTTTTGTTTCCCTATGAACACACCGCCGCCGAATGGGAGGCTGCGTTAAACGGGCTGCCCTTGGCGCTGATCAACACCCCGCCCGGCAATTGGGCGGCTGGGGATCGGGGTTTTGCCGCGGTCACAGGGCAAGAGACCCGCTTTCGCGACGGATTTCTGCGCGCGGCAGCGCTTGCCACCCGGCTTGGGGCGCAGCGGGTGCATGTGATGGCCGGTGTCGCCAAAGGCCCGCAAGACGAACAAACCTATGTCGAAAATCTGGCTTGGGCCGCCGATCAGGCCCCCGATCTGGGCCTGACCATCGAGCCGATCAACCCCGACGACATGCCCGGATATTTCCTGAATGATTTCGATCAGGCGGGACGGATTGTCGATGATCTGGCGCGGCCAAATCTGGGCATGCAGTTTGATCTGTGGCACGCCGCGCGCATTCATGGCGATGCGGCCCAAGTCTGGGCGCGCCACCGCGACCGCGTGCGCCACATTCAGATCGCAGGCTTTCCCAGCCGTAATGAACCGGGCGGCGGCGGCTTTGATCTGACCGGGCTTTGCGCCGATCTGGAAAGCCGCGACTACCAAGGCTGGATCGCCGCAGAATACCGCCCCGCGCGCGCCACCGTGCATGGCTTGGGCTGGCTGGCTGCCCTTAAAAGCCGTGCAAAGCTGATTGGCGCCTAAGGCTTCGCTGCCGAAACTTTGCCGCAGCCTCACCTCGGGCCTTGTCGCCCCACCTGTGCAGCGGTTAGACTGTGCGCAAGCCAATTCAAGGAAGCCACCGATGACCCGCAACGCGCCTGAAACCATCTCTGTCACCAAATGGAAAGTCGCCTGCGACGGTGGCGACGCGGCTTTGGGGCATCCTCGGGTTTGGCTGACCATTCCGGCTGACACCGGCTTTGTCGAATGCGGCTATTGTGATCGCCGCTACGAGATCGACCGCGCCCATGCGCATGACGATCACTGAAATCAGCCGAAATCTTGCCGGTTTGACGGCAGCGTAACGCAGCTTTGGTTTGCCGTGAATTGCGTAGCCTTGTCAGTAATCGGCGGCGCAAAGGCTGGCCCAGCGCCTCGGAACATGGCAAACACCTCTTAAGTGAACATGGAGGCGAGCATGAGCGAGACGTTTGGCAAAGGTCATCATCTGCATTTGATTGACGGCTCGGCTTTTATTTTTAGGGCCTATCACGCGCTACCGCCGTTGACGCGCAAATCGGATGGCATGCCGGTGGGGGCTGTGGCGGGGTTTTGTAACCTGCTTTGGGGCGAGCTGACCGCCAGCCGCAAAGAGGTCGCCGCCACCCATATTGCGGTGATTTTCGATGCGGGATCAAAAACCTTTCGCAACGATATCTACCCTTTGTATAAGGCCAACCGCCCCGAACTGCCCGAAGATCTGCGGCCACAGTTTGTCTTTACCCGCGAGGCCACCCGCGCCTTTAACGTCACCTGCATCGAGGTCGAAGGCTATGAGGCCGATGACATCATCGCAGCCCTTGCCCGTCGCGCGGTCGAGGCTGGGGGCACGGCGACGATCATCTCATCAGACAAGGATCTGATGCAGCTGGTGGGGCCGGGGGTTGATATGCTGGACCCGATGAAGAACAAGCGTATCGGGCCGGATGAGGTGTTCGAGAAATTTGGCGTTGCACCCAATCGGGTTGTCGATGTGCAGGCCTTGGCGGGCGATTCGGTTGACAACGTGCCGGGCGCGCCGGGCATCGGCATCAAGACCGCAGCCCTGCTGATTCAGGAATACGGCGATCTGGAAACGCTGCTGACGCGGGCGGGCGAGATCAAACAGCCCAAACGCCGCGAGGCTTTGCAAAACAACGCCGATCTGATCCGCATTTCGCGCCGCTTGGTGGCGCTGGACGCGGATATGCCGCTCGAGGCCGATTTGGCGGCGATGGCGCTGCGCGAGCCTGACCCCGAGGTGGTGCTTGGCTTTCTGAACGCGATGGAGTTTCGCACCCTGACCCGCCGTGTGGCCGAAAAGCTGAAGGTCGAGCCACCCGCGCTGGCCGAAGGCGCTGGCATGCATGTGGCGGGCGCGCATGACGCGCCGCAAGCCGCACAAGTGGCCTTTGATGTGGCCGGATACGAGCGTATCTCGACCATGGCGCAGCTGCAGGACTGGGTGGCGCGGATCAACGCGCTGGGCTTTGTGGCGGTGGATACCGAAACCACGTCGCTGGATGAGATGAAGGCCGATCTGGTCGGCATCTCGCTTTCGGTCGAGGCCGGCAAGGCCTGCTATATTCCGCTGGGCCATACCTCGGGCGGCGGCGATCTGTTTGGCGCTTCGGTTCTGGTCGAAGGTCAGCTGGATCTGGCCGAGGTTTTGGCAACCCTCAAGGGGGTGTTGGAAGACCCTGCGGTGCTGAAAATTGGCCAGAACATGAAATACGACTGGAAGATTTTCGCAAGATACGGCCTGCGGGTCGGCCCCTTTGACGACACCATGTTGATGTCTTCGGCGATGCAGGCGGGGCTGAACGGCCACGGCATGGATGCTTTGTCCGAGAAATATCTGGGCCATTCGCCCATTCCGATCAAAGACTTGATCGGATCGGGCAAATCGGCGGTGACCTTTGACAAGGTCGATATCGACACTGCGGTGCGCTATGCCGCTGAAGATGCCGATGTGACGCTGCGGCTGTGGCAGCTGTTCAAGCCGCAGCTGCACCGCGCGCAGGTGACCACGGTTTACGAGACCCTAGAGCGTCCGCTTGTCACGGTTCTGGCCGAAATGGAGATGGCAGGCGTGCAGGTTGACCGCGACACCCTAAGCCGGATGTCGAACGCCTTTGCGCAGAAAATGGCGGGGCTTGAGGCCGAGATTCAAGAGGCCGCAGGCCAGCCGTTTAACGTAGGCTCGCCCAAACAGCTGGGCGAGATCTTGTTTGACAAACTGGGCCTGCCGGGGGGCGAAAAGGGCAAAACCGGCGCCTATGCCACGGGTGCGGATATTCTGGAAGATCTGGCCACCGAACATAAGCTGCCCGGTCTGGTGCTGGATTGGCGGCAATTGGCCAAGCTGAAATCCACCTATACCGACGCGCTGCAAGACCATATCAACCGCGACACGGGCCGGGTGCACACCAGCTATTCGATCACCGGTGCGGTGACGGGGCGGCTGTCGTCAACCGACCCCAACTTGCAAAACATCCCGATCCGCACCGAAGAAGGCCGCCGCATCCGCGAGGCATTTGTCGCCCCCAAGGGCAAGGTTCTGGTCTCGCTTGACTATAGCCAGATCGAGCTGCGGATCTTGGCGCATATGGCCGATATTCCCAGCCTACAGCAGGCCTTTAAAGACGGCATCGACATTCACGCCGCCACCGCAAGCGAGATGTTTGGCGTGCCCCTGTCCGAGATGACCTCGGAAGTGCGCAGGCGCGCCAAGGCGATCAACTTTGGCGTGATCTATGGCATTTCCGGCTTTGGTCTGGCGCGCAACCTGCGGATTCCGCGGGCCGAGGCGCAGGGCTTTATCGACCGCTATTTCGAACGCTATCCCGGGATCAAGGAATATATGGCCGAAACCGTGCGCTTTGCCCAAGAGCGCGGCTTTGTGCAGACCCTGTTCGGGCGCAAGATCCACACGCCTGAAATCAACGCCAAGGGGCCCGCAGCCGGTTTCGCCAAACGCGCTGCGATCAACGCGCCTATTCAGGGCACGGCGGCCGATGTCATCCGCCGCGCGATGATCCAGATGCCAAAGGCGATTGCCGATCTGCCCGCGACCATGCTGTTGCAGGTGCATGACGAATTGCTGTTCGAGGTCGAGGCCGAGGCGGCAGAGGCGCTGATCGCGACGGCCAAGCGGGTGATGGAGGGGGCAGCCCATCCGGCGGTCTCGCTGAAGGTGCCGCTGATTGTCGAGGCGGGGCAGGGGCTGAACTGGGCTGCGGCACATTGATCTGGCAATCGGCGGTCTGCGCACCATATTGCAAAGCGGGCGCAGTTGGCCTTTGGAGGATGCTATGGAGTTGAACGCCGATTTTAGCGCCGCGGTGCTGGTGCGGTTTGATCAGATTGCTTGGCAGGCCTCGCCGATGCCGGGGGTGGATCGGCGGATGCTGGACCGCATCGGCGGCGAGGTGGCGCGCGCCACCTCGATTGTGCGCTATGCGCCGGGCAGTCGGTTTTCGGCCCATACCCACACGGGGGGCGAAGAGTTTATCGTGCTTGACGGGGTGTTTCAGGATGAACACGGCGATTATCCGCAGGGCAGCTATGTGCGCAACCCGCCCACCACCGCGCATAGCCCGCGCTCGGATGCGGGCTGCGTGATTTTTGTCAAACTTTGGCAGTTTCACCCAGACGACCGCAGCCAGTTTCACACCCTGATGACCGAGGCGCTTTCTGCGCCTGTGGCGGGGGTGGCGACCGCGCTGCTGCACCGCGATGCGTTTGAGGTGGTCAGCTATAGCGAGCTTGCGCCGGATGCGACGCTGATCAAGACCGATGCGGGCGGCACCGAGATGTTGGTGATCGCGGGCAGCGTGCTTTGGGGCGGCGAAAGCCTTGGCGCGGGCGATTGGCTGCGCCTGCCCGAAGGCCAGCGGCTGGAGGTGACGGCGGGGGCGCTTGGTGGCAAGGTTTGGATCAAGACCGGGCACCTGCCCCATGCCAAAGCGCCAGCGGTTGGCCTTTGATGCAAGCGCGGTAGGGCAAAAATGCGGGTTTTGATTGTGGGCGGCGGTCTGTCTGGGCTTGCCTTGGCCGAAGCCTTGCAGACGGCAGGCATAGACTATCAGCTGATTGAGGCACGCGACCGCTTTGGCGGCCGCATTCTGACGCATCAGCACGGGCAGGGCGCTTTCGACATGGGGCCGGCGTGGTTCTGGCCGGGGCAGCCGCGTATTGCGGCGCTGATCGCACGGCTGGGCTTGCAGAGGTTCGAGCAATACGCCGAGGGGGCCTTGGCCTTTGAAGACGCGCGCGCCCAAGTGCAATATGGCCGCGGCTTTGCCTCGATGCAGGGGTCTTGGCGGCTGCGAGGCGGGCTTGGTCGCCTGATCCAAAGCCTTGCAGATCGGTTGCCGCAAGATCGCTTGCAGAAAAACGCGCGGCTGGTGGCCTTGCGCAAAACCGATCACGCAATCACCGCGACCTTGGCCGATGGCACAGAGGTTGTCGCCGACCGCGTGGTGCTGGCGCTGCCGCCACGGCTTGCGGCGCAGATCAGGTTTGAACCTGCATTGCCGATCCCAGCGCTGGCAGCGATGCAGGCGGTGCCAACTTGGATGGCGGGGCAGGCCAAGGCGCTGGCGGTCTATGACAGCGCCTTTTGGCGCGAGGCGGGGCTTTCGGGCGATGCCAGCAGCCGCTTTGGCCCGATGGTGGAAATTCACGACGCCTCGCCCGCCGATGGCGGCCCGTTTGGGCTGTTCGGCTTTATCGGCGTGCCGCCGCAAGGCCGCCGCGATCTGGAGGCGCTGCGCCAGCAAGTCACCGCACAGCTGACGCGGCTGTTTGGCCCCAAGGCTGCAACGCCTTTGGCGGTCTATCTGCAAGACTGGGCCACTGAGCGCTGCACCGCCACCCCCGCCGATCTTGCGCCGCTGTCGGCGCATCCAGACTATGGCCTGCCGCCCGCTTGCCAAGGGCTTTGGGACAACCGCCTTCTGCTGTCAGGCACCGAAGTCGGCAGCGAATTTGGCGGCTTTATCGAGGGCGCGCTGGAAGCTGCCGAGGCAAGCTTGGCGCAAATCTGCTAGGGTTGTCTGTCGATCCGGCATTGAAAGCAATTGTTGCGCGCGGATCTGAGGTGAAGATAGGCAATCGCGGGGTCAGCAAAGCGCTGGGCGGCTTGCGTGGCAATCTGCGCGGTCGCCACCACGGCCCCCGAGCCGTAGACAATCCGGTGATCTGCGCCGTACCCCCGGATGATATAATCGGGCGACTCAAGCATTTGCGGCAAGCCCGCTCCACCCCCCGCCGTGCAAAGATCTGCGCAAAGAAAGATCGGCCCAATTTCCGCATAGGGCTGTGGGCTGGGAAAAGGACGATGCGCCAGAACCAGCATCGCGGCCCCCTTCGGGATCAAGCCAAGGCAATGCCGACAAGGATTGCCGCCGCCGTCCGAGATATGGCGCTCGGGCGGCTGGCCGTTCGCATCTGGTCCGCCCGCCTGATAGGCGCGCGCGATTTCGGTTGGAATTGCGCTGAATGTGATCATCAAAGCCTCCGTCTGATCTATTGAGTCTGACCGGGATCAGGCATCAAAGCGACCCGAAAGCTGCGCAATCAGGCCGGATCGACCAGACGGCCCATCGGGCGGCCACCAAGGATATGCAGGTGGTAATGCGGCACCTCTTGCAGGCCATGTTCGGCAGCATTGGTGATGGCGCGGTAGCCCTTGCCCGGCATCACGCCCGTCATCTGACAGACCTGTGCGCAGGCGCGGTGAAAATCGACAATCTCTTCGGCCGAGGCATTGGCGGCGAAATCATCAAAGGTCACATAAGCGCCTTTCGGTATTACCAGCACATGCACGGGGGCGGCTGGGTTTATGTCATGAAAGGCGAGGCTGTGTTCGGTTTCCAAGACGGTTTTATTGGGAATTTCACCGCGCAGGATGCGGGCAAAGATGTTCTGGGGGTCATAGCTGTGCATGGGTCAATCCACAAAAAGATAGTCAGTGCCGACGATTTCGCGCGCCTTATCAACCGGAATATCAAGGAATTCCGCCAAAGGCACGGTGTTTTCGTCAAGGCTGGCACTTTGGCGGATGCGCAGCAGATTGGCAAAGCCCGCGTCCCTGATCCTGTCGCCTTCAAAGCGGACATCATAGCGGATGGTCGGCAAAAGCCGCTCGATTGTCTCGCGCGGGGTGGTCCGCGTGGCAAGGCCAACCCGCATGGCGTGGCCGATCAGGTAATCATCGCTAAAGTCGCATTCCACTTCCAGCAGCCGCACCTTAGCTTTGTCATTGTAGAAATCCTGCATCAAATCGACATTTCCGGGATCAATGCAAACGATCAGCTTATCTGTCTGCCAGTAATCGAACAGCATCCGCATCAAGGCGCGGCGATGACGGGTGCGTTTTTCCAACGTTGATTGAATGCCCCCCAGATCGGGCAGCGGTGTCGAGGCTTCGTTAAACAGGTAATCCAAGGCAGGTAGATTGGTGACTTGGCGCATCCTCTCGACCAGACGTTTGGCGACATGCCATTTCTTGCAGGTCACCATCATCAGCGTGCGCTCGCGCCCTAGACTGCTTTCGGTTTCCCAAAATCTGGGCGCAAAACGGCGGCCAATCCGACCGCGACCGCTTAGAAATTGAAACAGCGAGCGGCCTTCGTTGGAAATCACAAAGTTTTCGCCTTTGGCAGCATAAAGCTTGCCCAATCGCTCTTTCAGGGCCTTGGCATCGGGGCTGATTTTGCGTGCAAACAGAAAGTCTTGCGAATGCAGCAGGTCATAGTGATCGTTGTGGAAATTCACGGGCATGCCATAATCGGTAAACATCAAAAACGTCAGCGTGCGCGCGCGAATTTCGGTTTCGGGCACCAGATGGCGGACAAGGGTTTGAAAGAAGGTCTCATCCGGAATCCAAGTGGTTCGGAAAAACCGCATCACATCGCGGCGCTTTGCGCAAAAATCCAGCACGGCTTCGATGGTGCGACGGCGCAGACACCACCATTGGCTGCCGATCTGCATCTGAATATCGGCAGGTACGCGGCGGGTAAGGTTAAAATATTTTTGCCAGCGCAAAGAGGCGTAAAACAGAGTTTTATGGGTGCGCTCGTTGAAAAAGTGCCGATAGATCAGGCGCTCTTCCTTGATGCCGGTCTTGATCCAATCAGAATTAAAGAAATCAACGCTTTCGATATAGTCAAGGTCAGCGTCGTCTAGAAACTGATGCGCGAATTCGGCGGATTTGATCGGCATGCAATCGCCCGAGAGCATGTAAAAATGCGTGGCCCGCGGAAAACTTTGCTCGGCGACTTCGACCGCCAAAAGCGTGGCTTCAACAAGACTCCAAGCGCCCCAACCACATTTGACCCGTCGACGCGAGAAAGCGACATGGGGGTTGGCAGACAGCTGGCTGCGGATCATCTCGAAATCCGAAGGCTTGGCTCTGGCGTCGAAATGGATCGCGATATAATCCCCCGCGGCCGTCAGGCGCTGCGCCTGTGCGATAACCCCGAGCGGGTCCTTGTGACACAAAAGGATATATGCGATTTTTGCCATAGTTGCGTCACTAATACCTGAAACAGTTCACTGTTTCTTAAATTACGCCGAACAGAGATTGAAAAGACAGAGTTTGTTTGGTTTCTGTCACGAAAGTTGAGGTCGCCGGCGGGTTTGTGTCGGCGCGAGAGGAGTGGTGAATGGGGTTTCCAGGGACTTGGATGACACAGAGCGAGTCTGTGGTCTATCGTGTGGTGCCAAAATGTGCATGCTCGACCATTGGGCAGATCATGTATTATTCGGATCACGGGGTGTTTTTTGACGGCGACATCCATGATGCGACGCAAGGGATGCACAAATGGGCAATCGAGGCGAGCCAGCCGAAGATTGAGCAGAACGTAAAGACCCACGGCTCTTATGCTTTTACCTGTGTGCGTAACCCCTATACGCGGATCTTGTCATCCTTCTTCGATAAGATTTGCGGTATTCAGCGCAACGGCAAACGCTATCGCGGCAATTTGGTGCCGCTGTTGGTGCAGAAATACGGCATCGAAGTTGGCGGCGAGGATGGCAAAGCCGAGTTTGACCAGATTGCCAGTTTCCGGCGGTTCTTGCTGTTTGCGCGCGACACCATCCGGTTTAAAAAACCGATGGAGCCTGACATTCACTGGTCGGCGATGGCGGGGCATATCTCGACCTATATCGTCAATGGGGGCCGCTATGATAACATCTTTTTCACCGAAAAATTTGATGCGGGCATGCAAAGCGTTCTGGATAAGATCGACACCAAACATAAGGTCGATCTAAAGACCATTCCGCGCTTTAACGAAAGCGAAGGGCACGGGCCAAAGCGGCTGCATCCGGTCGAGGATTACTTTGACGATCTGTCAAAGCATCTGGTCTGGGAAATCTACAAACGCGATTTTCAGCTGTTCAAATATGATTTCGACAATCCGGCCAATAAGATGCCCTTGGCCGAGGTCGATCTGGACGAGGTTCACGCCAAGCTGGGCGATTAGCGACATCGGCGCGCCCCTTGCAAGGCGCGCCGATTGGGCTGGATCTTATTCGCCCAAGGTCTTGGTGGCGTTTGCCGCTACGATCATTGGCGAGAAGGTAAAGACGTTGCGCGAGGTTGCATCAACATCGACCTTGATCCAATGCACATTGGGGCTGCCAAAGGTCTGCACGCGGGTAAAGTTCGACAGCATATGCGTCGCATCTGGCAGTGGTTTGTCGATCTTGAAGTAATGCGTGTCACCGTGGACAAGCGCGACTTGGCCGTCAAACGCCTTGGTCTCTGCGATCAGCGCATCCAAGAAGGCCGCGTAGCCGTCTTTATCGGCCATGCGGGCCTCGGAATCGTCCTCGGTTTCGGGGATGTCAAAGCCAACGTCGCCCTGCACCACGATCATGATGCCTTTGTCGCCATCGGCCTTGGCCTTGGCAAAGCTGGCTTTCATCCAAGCAATGTTGGCGGCATCGCGCTCGGTATATTCTGCGTTATCGGCGGCGCATTGCTCGGGGGTGCGGGCTGATTTCTTGGTGCAGGATTTCTCATCGTTGACTTTGTTGTTGTTCGAGCCGGGCACGTTCAGGCCGACAAACATCGCACCGTCTTTTTGGGTGCGGGTGTTTTCAACAAATTTCTCGCCCGCAGCGCCTTGATGTTCCAGATCCATCTTGGCCATGCCAAAGCTGCCAGTGGTCGAGAACATGGTTTTGCGGATGTGGTCCAGACGTTCCAGATTGTCATAGCCGCCGTTGTTGGTGCGGTGGCAATCGGTCCATTCGTTGTCGCCCAAGACATAGATCACCGGGGCTTTCAGGCTGTTAAACATCGCGGTGGCGTCGGTATAAACCGCGTCGGTGCATTCCGACGAGCCATCCTTGATGTCGCCATCATAGATCGAAAACGCGATGCCCGAGGCGTTCATATCTTCCAAAAGTGCTGGAATAAACGGCGCGTCAGCGGCCTTGGCATAGGGCATATCGCCCCAAAGACCGATCGAATAGCTTTGGGCATTGGCGGAAACGGCGCAGGTCAGGGCTGCGGCGCAGACGGTAAGGCTAAGCAGAGTGCGGGACATGTCAGGCTCCTTTTGCTGGTGCAACAAAAGCCTTAGTCCGGGTTTGTGACGCAGAGGTGCCAGTTCGGTGACGTTATTCTTCCACTTTCATGACGATTTTCCCGATATGCCCCGAGCTTTCCAGCCGCCAATGCGCGGCAGGGGCGTCGTGCAGGGAAAATTCGCTGTCGATCACCACGCGAAACGCGCCGCGCGCGATCATTGGCCAGATATGGGCCTCGACCTGCGCTGCAATGCGGGCCTTGGCTTGGTCTGATTGCGGCCGCAGCGTCGATCCTGTTAGCGTCAGGCGCCGCATCATGATTTCTGAAAAGTTCAGCTCGATCTTCGGGCCTTGCAAAAACGCGATCTGCACCAGACGGCCATCCTCGGCCAGCGCACGGATGTTGCGCGGCAGATAGGGGCCGCCGACCATGTCAAGGATCAGATCAAAACCGCCCAGCTTGGCGGCCTCGGCGCCGAAATCTTCGGTTTTGTAGTTAAAGCAACGCTCTGCGCCCAAAGCCTCGACCGCGCGGCATTTCTCGTCCGAACCGGCGGTGGCAAAGACCCGCGCGCCAAGCGCTGCCGCGATCTGCACCGCCGTGGTGCCAATGCCGGACGATCCGCCATGCACCAAGAACCGCTCGCCCGCCCGCAGCCCGCCGCGCATCACCATATTGGACCAGACGGTAAAGCAAGTCTCGGGCAGGCAGGCGGCTTCGCGCAGCGTCATGCCTTCAGGGATCGGCAGCGCATGCGCTTCATGGCAGGCAGCATATTCGGCATAGGCCCCGCCAGCAAAAAGCGCACAGACCTTATCGCCAATCGTCCAGCGCGTCACCCCTGGGCCCATTGCAACCACTGTGCCTGCGCCCTCGAGCCCCGGCAGGGGCGAGGCAGAGGCGGGCGGCGCGTAAAGCCCCGCGCGTTGCAGCGCATCAGGCCGGTTGACCCCCGCATAGGCCAGCCGCACGATGATCTGGCCGTGACGCGGCACCGGCACCGGCACCGAGACGGGTTTCAGCACATCCGGCCCGCCCGCTGTCGAGATTTCCATCGCCAACATCGAGGAAGAATGGGGCATCATATCGCCTTTCAAAGGTCATTCTGGCCGGGAAGCCCGGGCTGCGGCTGTGGCGCGCGGATGCGGCCCAGCAGCGCCAGCGGGCCTGCCAGCAGCGCTTTGGCCACAGGATTTGCGCGCAGGCTGGCCTTGGTCTTTTCAAACTGCATCACGTTTTCAAGCCTGCGGTCCAGAAAGGCCCAAGTATCGGCCTCGTCCTCTGATTGATCGCCCAGCCAGAACAGCACCGTGGCTGCATAAACCGCCGAAAGCGTGGCGCGTTTGGAATACCAGTTGAAATCGACACTGCTGTCGCCAAGCGCTGTCCAAACCGCATCGGCCGTGCCCCAAATCAGTCGCGCGCCTTCGGCTGCGTGCTGGGGCAGCGCAAACAGCGCCGATCCGCGCCGCACCAGTTCCTTATCCGCCGCCTGCAAGCGCAGTTTGATCGCCAAACCCACACGGTCGCTATAGCGCAAAGCCGTCAGATCGGTCGCGGCCAAAGCCTCGCGCATGGCGCGGTCGCCTTGCAGATGATAGGCCACCGCCAGATCAATGCCGCCACGCGGAAACAGCGCGCGGCCCAAAGCAGGCGCCACCGCCGAATCATCAAGCGCGGCTTTCAACGTCACCTCGGACCAGCCATCAAAGGCTGCATGGCCAAGACTTGCCTCTAGAATCCGCGATTTTGCGCTTTCCATGCTGTTTTCCTGTTCCATTGCCCCGCCTCTCCTTTGCCATGGTAGACAAGTCTGCGCCACTTTGCTATGGCCGCCAAGCCTGCACATTCAGTGCAACTCAAACTTAGAAAGGTGGTGAAAACCACATGCAGGTCAGCGTCCGCGATAATAACGTTGAGCAAGCCCTTCGGGCCCTCAAGAAAAAGCTCCAGCGCGAAGGCGTGTTCCGCGAAATGAAACTTAAACAGCATTTCGAGAAACCCTCCGTCAAGAAAGCTCGCGAATCCGCCGAAGCCGTGCGCCGTGCGCGCAAGCTCGCCCGGAAGAAGCTTCAGCGCGAAGGCGGGATGTAATTCGGCGAAAGCCAGATTGCGCCCATGTTAGCGACTCTGGGGGAGCGATCCCCACTTCGATCAACCCCCGCCCCTAAAGGTCGGGGGTTTTTCTTTGCCTTAGGCCTTTTTGAACAGCCAACCGCCAAGCGCTGCCGCCAGCACTGCCCCCACGACTTCAGCCGCCCAAAAGCCGCCCAGATCGGCAGGGCGGATGCCTGAAAAGGTATCGGTAAAGGCGCGTGCCAAGGCCACGGCGGGGTTGGCAAAACTGGTGGATGCGGTGAACCAATAGGCGGCAGTGATATAGCAGGCCACGGTGGTGGCGACATTGGCCTTGGCGTTGATCGCGCCCAGAATGGCAAGGATCAGGCCAAAGGTTGCAATGATTTCCGCCAGATATTGCGGCGCGCCGGTGCGGATATGGGTCGAGGTTTGCAAAAGCGCCAGATCAAACATCGCATGCGCGGCCAATGTGCCGATCACCCCGCCCAAGCATTGTGCCGCCACATAGGCCAGCGCAAGGTTCGGGGCGATCTCGCCGCGCAGCGCAAAAACCAGCGTCACGGCGGGGTTGAACTGCGCACCCGAAACCGCGCCAAAGGTGGTGATCAGCATGAACAGCGCCGCCCCCGTGGCGATGGTATTGGCCAGTAGCGCAAGTGCTGTATCGGTGGTCAGGCTTTGCGCCATGATGCCCGATCCCACAACGGCGGTCACCAACAGGGCTGTGCCAAGCGCCTCGGCTGTCAGAGCGCGCGCGGTCATGGCATTTTGCCGATCTGGGTGAGGGCGGCTTTCATCTCGGCAGGGGGTAGGCCCGTGGGCAGCGCCAAAAACGCCTCGACGCGCGCAGTCAGGGCTGCATAGGTCTGCGCAAAGGCGGCAGCGATCTCCGCGTTTGATCCTGTGACGCTTGCAGGATCGGGCAGGCCCCAATGCGCCGAGACTGGCGCGCCGGGCCAATAGGGGCAGGATTCGGCGGCGGCAGAATCGCAAACGGTGATGACGATATCAAGCTTGGGCGCATCTGGGCTGGCAAATTCATCCCAAGATTTCGAGCGCGCAAGGCTGGTGTCATAGCCCTTGGCATCGAGCAGCGCGATGGCAAAGGGATTGGGGCGGCCGGTGGGCTTGGACCCCGCCGAAAAGGCCTGAAACCGCGGCGCGCCAAGGCGGTTCAAGATCGCCTCGCCAAGAATAGAACGGGCCGAATTGCCGGTGCAGAGCACGAGGATATTTTGCATAAAAACTCCGAGCATTTTGGCCTGCGATACGGGGCTTTTGTAACGATTATGTGACGATCAGACCGACAGGGCCGTGGTTTTCACCACACAGCGCAGCGCAAACGACGATTGCATTTGCCGCACGCCGGGCAGGCGCGACAGGTGCTGGCGGTGGATGCGGGCGAAATCTTCGGTGTCTTCGGCCATGATCTTGATCAGATAATCGGCGGTGCCTGCCATCAGATGGCATTCCAAAACATCTGGCACCCGGGCAATGGCGCGTTCAAAGGCATCGAGCAGATCTTCGGCCTGCGATTGCAGGGTGATTTCAACAAAAACCGTCGTCGGTTTGCCCATGCGGCGCGCGTCCAAAAGTGCGACATAACCGGCGATAAACCCCGCCTCTTCCAGCAGTTGCACGCGGCGGTGGCAGGCCGAGGGCGACAGGTTCACCCGCTCCGACAGATCAGCATTGGTGATCCGCCCGTCCTTTTGCAGCACACCCAAGATCCGGCGGTCGGTGGCGTCTAATGTCACGGTCATCGCAGCTTCTTTCGTCAAAGGTGGTATTTGTCGCTGAATCTATCACGCGGCCCGCTTTTGACCAGACAAATTCCAAAGCATCGGCGGCGCGATTGCACCAAGCTTTGGTCAGGGACGAGAAATTCAAAAGGGAGAGAGCTATGAAAATCGGATGTCCAAAAGAGATCAAGCCGCAGGAATTTCGGGTTGGCATGACGCCGAATGCGGTGCGCGAAGCGGTCAACGCCGGCCATGCTGTGATGATCGAAACCATGGCTGGGGTTGGTGCGGGATTTACCGATGCCGATTATAGTGCCGCAGGCGCCAAGATCATCGCCACGGCGGCCGAGATTTTTGCCGCCGCTGATATGATCGTCAAGGTCAAAGAGCCGCAAGCGGGCGAGCGTAAGATGCTGCGCGAGGGTCAGATTCTGTTCACCTATCTGCACCTTGCGCCAGACCCTGCGCAGACCAAAGACCTGCTGGCCAGCGGGGCGACCTGCATCGCCTATGAAACCGTGACCGATGATCGCGGCGGGTTGCCGCTGCTTGCGCCGATGTCCGAGGTTGCAGGCCGGCTTGCACCGCAGGTCGGGGCTTGGACGCTGCAAAAGGCCAATGGCGGGCGCGGCGTGTTGATGGGCGGCGTGCCGGGGGTTTTGCCGGCCAAGGTTTTGGTGATTGGCGGCGGTGTCGTCGGCACCCATGCTGCGAAAATCAGCGCCGGCATGGGTGCGGATGTGACGGTGCTGGACCGCTCGATCAACCGGCTGCGCTATCTGGATGATGTCTTTGGCGGTCAGTTCAAATGCGGCTATGCCGATGCGGCCACCACAATCGAGCTTGCGCGCGCGGCTGATCTGATCATCGGCGCGGTGCTGATCCCCGGGGCTGCGGCGCCCAAGCTGATTTCGCGCGCGCAACTTTCGCAGCTGAAACCGGGTGCGGCTTTGGTGGATGTGGCGATCGACCAAGGCGGGTGTTTCGAGACCAGCCGGGCCACCACGCATCAGGACCCAATCTATGAGGTCGATGGCATCATGCATTATTGCGTCGCCAATATGCCGGGGGCGGTGGCACGCACCTCGACGCTGGCGCTGGGCAATGCGACGATGCCCTTTATGCTGGCGCTGGCCAATAAGGGCTGGAAGCAGGCCTGTGCGGACGACAAGCATCTGTTGGCGGGGCTGAACGTGCATGCGGGCCAGCTGACCTATAAGGCGGTCGGCGAGGCTTTGGGCATGGCAAGCATCACCGGCGCGCAGGCCTTGGCGATGTAGAAACAGGCGGGCGTGCGGGCAGGGGATCGACCCCCGCCCGCACGCGCTGCCGCGGGTATCTGGCCGCGGCAGCTAAAGCTTACTTCTTAAGGGCAACAAGGATGTCTTTCAGCAGATCAACCTCGGTTGGGCCGGCGGGTGCAGCCGGTGCTGCTGGTGCCTTTGGCATGATTTTATTGACCGTGCGGATCAACATGAACACGACGAAAGCGATGATCAAAAAGTTGATTACGGCGGTGACGAAAGCGCCATAGGCGAAGACGGCAGCGCCGGCATCGCGTGCAGCGGCCAAGCTTGCGCCATCCGGCACGCTGCCTTTCAGCACCACATACATATTGGTGAAATCCACGCCACCAAGGATAAGCCCGATGATCGGGTTGATCAGATCTGACACAAGGCTGCCAACGATCGCGGTAAAAGCCGCGCCGATGATGATACCCACAGCCAGATCCATAACATTGCCCTTGGCAATGAAGGCTTTAAATTCGTTTAGCATCCAAATGGTCCCCACATTTTTTGGCCCAACTGGCCACTCATGACAAAAACGCTGCCCCTTAGGGGACTGCATGGCTGTGATGACAGATTTTTAACATATGTTAAGGGGGAATTTTATCCTAAAGGCTATATTTCCAGCGCGATTGCGTATCGGTTTTGGATCTATTCGCCATAGGGCACCCAGATTGTTTTCACCTCAGTGGCTGCGCGCAAGAATTCGCGGCCTTCGGCACTCGGCGCGGCCCAATCGCGGGCTTGGCCGTGATTGACCCAAGTGCGTTTCAGGTTGGTGGCGGCATTGCGCTCCACTACTTCTGAAAGTGCGGCGGCAGAAAAACACCACACCGCGTCGATATCGCCATGCCCTGCGATGGGCTTGGCAAGGTCGGCATGCGCGCCGGTGACGATATTAACCACGCCTGCGGGCAGATCAGAGGTCTCAAGCACCTGATAAAAGTCGGTTGCAGACAGTGGCGCCACCTCGGATGGCACCAAAACGCAGGTGTTGCCCATCGCAATCGCCGGCGCCATTAGCGAGATCAGACCCAAAAGCGGGGCTTCATTCGGGCACAGCGCTGCGATCACGCCGCAGGGCTCGTTCATCGCAAGTGCGACACCGCGCATCGGCACTGGTTTGACCGCACCTTCAAACTTATCGGCCCAAGCGGCATAGGTGAACAGCCGGTTGATAGCGGCCTCGACCTCGGCCTCGCCTGAAGTGCCGGTCATATCGCGCAGACGGCCAGCAAATTCGGCACGGCGCGCTGAAAGGTTCTCGGCGATGTAGTAAAGGATTTGCGCGCGGCCATGCGCCGTGGTTTTCGCCCAGCCTTTGGCGGCTTGCGCGGCTTCGACCGCGTTGCGAATGTCTTTGCGGCCACCAAGCCCGATGTGGCCCAGCAGTTTGCCCTTGGGCGACCAGATCGCTTGGGAATAACCACCATCAGGGCGGGCCTGCTTGCCGCCGATGAACAGCTTGGCGGTACGGTCGATGCCGCTGACCTCGGGCTTTGCGGGGGCCGGTTGTGCTTTGATCTGCGGCAAGGCCTTGGTCTTGCCCGCAGGTTTCAGATAGGCCAGCAGCCCCTCCCATCCGCCTTCACGACCAAAGCCGCTTTCGCGCACCCCGCCAAAGCCTGCGGCGGCATCAAACAAATTGCTGGCATTGACCCAGACCACGCCCACCTTCAGCTTGGGCGCAATATCCAAGGCAAGGTTGACGTTTTCGCTCCAGACACTGGCAGCAAGGCCATAGCGGCTGTTGTTGGCAAGCTCGACCGCCTCGGACGGGGTGCGAAAGGTCATCGAGACCAAAACCGGCCCAAAGATTTCTTCCTGCATCAGGGTGGATGAGGCTTGCAGGCCAGTGATCAGCGTAGGCGGGTAAAAACAGCCCGCGGGCAGGGCACAAGCGGCATGATAGGTCTCGCCTTCGGTATTGGCGTCCACCATCGCGCGGATGCGGGCCAATTGGCTGGGGTCAATGATCGCCCCGATGTCAATCGCCTTGTCCAAAGGATCGCCAATGCGCAAGCCATCCATGCGCCGACGCAGCTTGTCATGGAACCGCTCGGCAATGCCCTCTTGCACCAAAAGCCGCGAGCCTGCGCAACAGACCTGACCCTGATTGAACCAGATCGCATCGACGAGCCCTTCGACCGCACTGTCCAGATCGGCGTCCTCAAAGACAATATAGGGCGATTTCCCGCCAAGCTCCAAAGTCAGCGCCTTACCCGTGCCTGCCGTCGCCTCGCGGATTTGGCGGCCCACGGCGGTTGATCCGGTAAAAGCGATCTTATTGACATCAGGATGGGCAACAAGGGCAGCGCCGGTGTCACCATCGCCAGTGACAATGTTCAAAACCCCTTTGGGCAGACCGGCCTCACGCGACAGCTCGGCAAAAAGCAAGGCGGTCAAGGGGGTGTATTCAGCAGGCTTTAACACCACGCAATTGCCCGCAGCCAAAGCAGGCGCGACCTTCCAAGCAAGCATCAGCAAAGGAAAGTTCCATGGGATCACCGCGCCGCAAACCCCAAGCGGGGCTTGGCCGGGCAACTCGCTGTCAATCAACTGCGCAAGGCCTGCATGATAGTAGAAATGCCGTGCCACCAAAGGAATGTCGATGTCGCGCGCCTCGCGGATCGGCTTGCCGGTATCCATCACCTCCAGCACTGCAAAAAGCCGCGCATGCTTTTGAACCAGCCGCGCCAAAGCATAAAGCACCCGCGCGCGCTCGGCCCCCGAACGCTTGGCCCATTTCCCCTGCGCGCGCCGCGCCGCCTGTACGGCTACGTCAATATCTGCCAAAGTTCCTTGGCTGACCTGTGCCAAAACCTGCCCAGTCGCAGGATTGGTCGTAGCAAAACCCGCCGCGGCTGAGGTAAAGCCGCCATCAATCCAATGCCCAAAAGATCCATTCTTGCGCAGCCATGCCAAGGCCTCTGCGTTGTTTTCGGGGGCCGGACCATAGGCCATGCTGTCAAAGATGTCGCGCACGGTTGTCATGAGAGTGTCCTTTGGCAGATCGAGTGATGCAAGCGGGAAGTGTAAACGCCTGTGGCAGACATGCGCCTCCGGCGGGGATATTTGGACCAAGATGAAATCTGCTGTGGGCTTTCATCTTGGCATAAATATCCCGGGGTGAGCGGCAGCGCCGCGAGGGGCAGAGCCCCTTTGGTATGCAGGCCGATCATTTAAGCCAAGGCATGGCGATTGGCGGCCGAATAGTGACCGCTAAGATAATGGTCCAACTGGCGTTCGATGTCGCCAAGAAGGGAAGAGGCGCCAAAGCGGAACAACTCGGGTTGCAGCCAGGCATGCCCGAGTTCGTCTTTCATCAGGGCAAGATAGGGCAGGGCATCTTTGGCTTTTGATATGCCACCTGCGGGTTTATATCCGACTTTGACGCCACTGCGGTCTTGGTAGTCGCGGATGCAGCGGATCATGGTCAGGCTGACAGGCAGGGTGGCGTTGACGCTTTCTTTGCCGGTCGAGGTTTTGATGAAATCAGCGCCGGCCATCATGCAGACAAGGCTGGCGCGTGCGACGTTACGCAGGGTTTGCAGCTCGCCCGTGGCGAGGATGGCTTTGACATGGGCCTCGCCGCAGGCGGCGCGCATCTCGGACATCTCCTCATAGAGTGCATGCCAATTTCCGGTCAGCACATGCCGGCGCGAGATCACGATGTCGATTTCGCGCGCGCCTGCCCGCACAGATTCGCCGATTTCAGCGATGCGCAGACGGTAGGGAGACAGGCCCGCAGGGAAGCCGGTTGAGACGGCAGCCACTGGGATATTGCTGCCTTCCAATGCGCGGACGGCGGTTTCGACCATTTCGTGGTAGACACAGACCGCGCCTGTGGTCAGGCCTTGCAGCCCAAGTTTTTCCAGCATCGCCGGCGCCACGGGTTGGCGGGCTTTGGCGCAAAGCCGTTTGACGCGCTCTGGCGTATCATCGCCTGACAGGGTGGTAAGGTCGATCAGGCTGATTGCTTTGAGCAGCCAAGCCGCTTGGAAGTCATTTTTGACCGAGCGTCGGCTGGTGATCGTTGCCGCGCGGCGTTCAATGGCCGAGGTATTGGCCTGGACATTCGCCACCCAATCCAGATCAAGCGGCATCCCCGGATTGCGCGGATGGGTGACTTGCGGCAGGTGCAGTTTGGCTTCGGTCAGGCTGTGCATCGGGGCCTCTGCTTTCGGGTTGGGCACAGGTTGCCTTTCTGTGGGCTGGCTTGCAAGGGGGCTGTGGCCTGCGACGGCGGTCTTTTGACCGATTGGTCAGCTTGCGTGGCGGGCTTGCATCGGACCGAAATCAGACCGCAATAAGACCAATGCGGCTTTCATTCCCGCTGCATCCGACTGCGCGATGGCTGAACCTGAAATCGCTGTCCATGTGGCATGGCAAAAATCAGACCGAGCCAGCCCTCTTGATGACTTGAACCAAAAGGCCGCTTTGTCCCGATGATTTGCAACGCAGCCACAAGCAGAGGCAGAGTTGGGATCTGTGTCTGATCAGCCCTTTGGCACGCGCCGCAATTCGGCCCAGGGAGCCTTGGTCGCGGTGGGGGGAATTTTGCTGCGGTCGACCGTTGTGGCGATATGCGATTTCGCCAGATATAGCGCCGAAAGTGGTGCCGTTATAAACAAGAACACCGAGACCATCACTTCGTGCCAGGTGACTTGGCCTGCGATCAGCCAAGTGTTCAGCGCCGAGGCAATAAGCGCCGCACCTACGCCGATTGTGGTGGCCTTTGTCGGGGCATGCAGCCTTTGCATCGCATCGCGCAGCTTCAGTAAGCCAAAGCTGCCGATCAGGCCAAAGACCCCACTAATGACCAAAAGCGTCGAGATCAGGATTTCGGTGACCATGCTCATTCGATAATGCTCCGCCGCAACAGGTATTTGCAAAAGGCTACGGTCGACACGAAGCCTGTCATCGAAAACAGCATGGCCGCCTCAAAGTTCAAGGCGTGGCCCCGCATCAGAGAATACAGCACGATCAGGGCGATTACATTCACCACCATCGTATCCACCGCCAGAATACGGTCGGGGATGGTGGGCGCGGTGGCCAGACGCCAAAGCGTCAGCAGCAGGGCCAGCGCAAAGCAGCTGATTGCAAAGCTCAGGGCATAGTCAAGCATCAGGTGAAGATCCTTTTCAGGCGGGCCTCGTAGCGGGACTTGATCTCGGCACAGACGGCATCGGGGTCTGGGGCGTGCAGCGAATGGATCAACAGCGATTTGCCGTCGGCGGCGAAATCTGCGGTCAGTGTGCCGGGGGTCATGGTAATGGTGCCGGCCAGGAGGGCTTGGGCCTCGGGGCTGGGCAGGTCAATCGGCACGCAGATCCACGCCGATTGGATCTGATCCACCGGTTTGAACAGAATGATCGCCGCAACTTGGATGCTTGAGACCACAACATCGCCCAGCACCAGACCGATATAGGCCACCAGTCGCAGCGGGTGTTTCATCGCCGCATGTTCAGGCCAATAGGGAGCTGTCAGCAGCGGGATCACCACGCCCAGAAACCCACCCATCAGCACGGCGCCTGGGCCAATGCTATTCATCAGCAGCACCCAGGTCAGCAGAAGTGTGGCCGAAAGGTAGGGATGTGGGAAAAGCTTCTGCATGGGTCAGCCTCCTGCGCCAAGGGAAAGTGCCGCGATATAAGCGGCAGGTGCGTGCAGGTTTTGCGCTGTGGCCTCTAGCCATGTCAGGATCGGCCCTGCGCCCAGCGTCAGTGCCAAAAGCGCGCTGAGGCACAGTGCCGTGGCCACGGGTGCAAAGGGCGCGATGCTGTCCGAGGGGCGCGGCGCTTCGGCCTTCCAGAACAGGCCAGAGCCGATGCGGGCAAGACCCAGCATGGTCAAAAGCGACGACAGCAAGATCAGCGTCCAGATCAGCGGCGCTGAGGCGCGCAGCGCGTCCATGATCAAAAGCTTACCGACAAAGCCCGACAGCGGCGGCATGCCCGCCATGGCGACCGCCGCCGCCATAAACAGCGCCGCCGTCAGCCCATCGCGGCGATTGGGCACCAGATCAGACAGCAAGAACAGCGCCGCCATCGCCAGTGTCGAATGGATCAGATAATAAAGCGCCGCCGCCGTCGCCTGCGGGGTAAAGGCCGAAACCGCAATCAGCAGCAGCCCCATCGACCCCAGCGCCGAAAAGGCAACCAGACGCGGCAGCTCGCGGCTGCCCAAAACCCCGATGGCGCCAATCACCATGGTGATGATCGCCGCCGGTTGCAGCAGATCTTGGATCAGCGTGCCGGTGGCGGCCAGATCGGTTGGAAACACCAGCGTGCCAAAGCGGATCAGCGCATAGGCCCCGACCTTGGTCATCACCGCAAACAGGGCGGCCACAGGGGCAGGGGCATTGGCATAGGTGGCAGGCAGCCAGAATTGCAGCGGCACCATCGCGGCCTTGATCGCAAAGACCATCATCACCAGCACCGCCGCCACCCGCAGCAAAGCGCTGTCGCCCGCTGGCAGTTCGGGCAGCTTGACCGCCAGATCGGCCATATTGAGCGTGCCCGTCACCGCATAGATCGTCGCCAGCGCAATCAGAAACAGCGAGGAGCCCAGCAGGTTAAACGCCACATATTGCACGCCCGCGCGCAGCCGATCCCGCCCGCCGCCATGCACCATCAGCCCATAAGAGGCAATCAGCAGCACCTCGAAAAACACGAATAGGTTAAAGGCATCAGCGGTCAGAAAAGCGCCATTCAGCCCCATCAGTTGGAACAAGAACAGCGTGTGAAAATGCTTGCCGCTGCGGTCCCATCCGGTGCTTGCCACATGGATCAGCACCAAAAGCCCCAGCGCCGCCGTCAGCATCAGCATCAGCGACGACAGCCGATCTGACATCAGGGCAATGCCAAAGGGCGCGGGCCAATTGCCCAGAAAATATGCGCGCGGCGTATCGGCTTGGGCCGCCAGCATCACCGCTATGACACAAAGCGCCAGCGCGCCTGCGCCCGAAATGACGCGTTGCAGGCCAATACTTGGGCGCAAGATCACCAAAAGCCCGGCCAGAACCGCAGGCAGGATGATCGGGGCAATGATCAGATTGCTCATGCTTGGCCCTCGTCTGTCGGTGCTTGCGTCAGGGCGACATCATCCGCGCCCGAGGTCAGGTAAGCGCCAATCGCCATGATCACCAGCACCGCCGTCATGCCAAAGGAAATCACGATTGCGGTCAGTACCAAGGCTTGCGGCAGCGGATCGGTATAGCCAAGCGCGGTTTTGCTGATGATCGGCGGCAGATCGGGCGCAAGTCGGCCTGCGGCAAAGATGAACAGATTGACCGCATAAGACAGCAGCGACAGCCCCAAAATCACCGGAAAACTGCGCTGGCGCAGCATCAGATAGACCCCAGAACTGGTCAGCGTGCCAATGGCGATTGCGACAAGAAGTTCCATCAGTTTGCTCCTTTGGCAAGTCGCGCAATGGCGTCCAGCGCCAGCATCACCGCCCCCAGCACACAGAGGAAAACCCCCAGATCGAACAGCGCAGCGGTGGCCAGTTCAACCTCGCCCACCAGCGGGATATGGAAATAACCGTAGTTCGAGGTCAGGAATGGCCGCCCTGCAATCCAAGACCCGATCCCCGTCGCACTGGCGATCAGCACGCCTGCACCGATCACGGTTTGATAGGGATAGCGCCGCCGCGCCGAGGTCCATTCGATGCCAGAGGCCATATATTGCATCACCAGACCGATGGCAAAGACCAGCCCCGCCACAAAGCCGCCGCCGGGTTGGTTATGGCCGCGCAGGAACAGATAGGTGCCGACCATCATCGCAATTGGCAGGATGAACCGCGTCGCCACCCGCAGCATCACCGGATGCGCGTCGCCTGCATCTGGGTCGGTGGCGGGGGGAATGATACGCCATTTGGTCACCAAAAGCCCCTCGACCAAGGCAAAGATCAAAATCGCCGCAATCCCCAGCACGATGATCTCGCCATAAGTGTCAAAGCCACGGAAATCGACGATGATGGTATTGACCGCATTGGTGCCGCCTGCCCCCGGCTTTGATTGCGCCAGATGAAAGGCCGAGATCGGGGCAAAGGCCGCCTCGCGCGTCAGCAGTGCAAAGGCAAGCAGAGTGGTGCCAAGACCTGCCGCCACGGCCACCGCACCGTCGCGCAGTTTGCGCAGCGCAGTGGTCTCGCGCGGGGTGGTGGCGGGCAGAAAGTTCAGTGCCAGCAGCATCAGCACCACGGTGACCACCTCGACCGTGATCTGGGTCAGCGCAAGGTCTGGGGCTGCCAGATAGGCAAAGCCCGCCGACAAGATCAGCCCGATGATCCCGACCAGCAGCAGCGACAAAAGCCGGCGGTGGTGCATCACCGTGGCTGCCAGACTTGCCAAGGCCAGCACCAGCCAAGCTGCCCCGACATCCAGCGGCACCGGCGTTAGTGCGCGACTGCCAGCAACATGGCTGCCGCTGCCAAAGGCATAGGCCGCCAGCACCAGCATGGTGACAATCGCCAGCGCAAAGCTGCGCGCCAGATCGCCGTCATGCATCCGCTCGGTCAGCGCGCGGGCGGCGCGGGTCAGCCCGTTCAGGCTTGTGTCAAACAGCGCTTTGGCCTCGGGGCGCGGCGTCGCCTCCCATAGGGCGCGCAAACGGTCATAGCTGCCCAGCAGAATGAAACCGCCGCCAAAGGCAAACAAAGACATGTAAAGCGCGGGGCTTTCCAGCCCGTGCCACAGCTTGATATAGGCCTTTGGCGTGGCGCCAGTCACGGCCGCGCTGGCGCTATCCACCAGCCAGGCCGCCAGCGTCATCGGCATCAGGCCAATCGCCACCACCAGCACCGCCAGCAGCGCGGGCGAGGCCAAAAGCCCCCAGCTTGGGTCATGCGGGCTATAGCTGTCGTCATTGCGCGATGTGCCCAAAAAGCCCTGCACCAAGAACCGCAGCGCATAGCCAACCGAGAGCATCGCAGCCAAGGTTGCCATCGCAGGCACGATCCAGCTGTTGCCCAGCCAAGCCGTATGTGCGGCCTCTTCCAGCATCATCTCTTTCGAGAGAAACCCGTTCAGCAGCGGCACCCCCGCCATCGACAGGGTTGCAATCGTGGCCAGCACAAAGGTCACCGGCATCACACGACGCAAGCCGCCCAGCAGACGAATGTCGCGGGTATGGGCCTCGTGATCGACAATGCCCGCCACCATGAACAGCGCCGCCTTAAAGGTGGCGTGACACAGAATATGAAACACCGCGGCAAGGGCCGCAGCCTCGGTGCCAAGGCCGAACAAAAAGGTGATCAGCCCCAAATGGCTGACGGTGGAATAGGCCAAAATCGCCTTCAGATCATCCTTGAACAGCGCCACCTTGGCGGCAAAGGCCATGGTCAATAGCCCGGTGGTGGCGACAATCAGGAACCACGCTTCGGTGCCCGACAACACTGGCCACAGCCGCGCCATCAGGAACAGCCCCGCCTTCACCATCGTCGCCGAATGCAGATAGGCCGAAACTGGCGTTGGGGCGGCCATGGCGTGCGGCAACCAGAAATGAAAGGGAAACTGCGCCGATTTGGCAAAAGCGCCGGTCAAGATCAGCAAAAGCGCGGGCAGATAAAGCGGGCTGGCTTGGATCACCTCGCGCTGCGACAGGATGTCTGACAGCGTGTAGCTGCCAGCAATCTGGCCCAACAGCAGCATGCCTGCGATCATCGCAAGCCCGCCGCCGCCGGTTATGGCAAGCGCCATCCGCGCGCCTTGGCGGCCTGCGGCAAGGTGGTTCCAATAGCCGATCAAAAGGAAGGACGACAGCGATGTCATCTCCCAAAACACCAGCAAAAGCAGGATATTGTCAGAAATCACTATGCCCAGCATCGCGCCTTGGAACAGCATCAAAAACGTGATGAAGCGGCCATAAGGGTCAGAGCTGTCCAGATAAAACCGCGCATAAAGCTGGATCAACAGGCCAATGCCAAGGATCAGGATCGCGAACAAAACCCCCAAACCATCCAGCCGAAATTCGGCATTCAGGCCAAGCTGTGGCAACCAGTCAAAGCGGGTGGTGACCACTGTGCCCGCCAAAACCTGCGGCAGATAGGCCAAGATCGCGGCCAAAGCCGTGGCGGTGCAGGCACTTGCGGCCAGCGTGGCGGCGGTGCGGCCAAACCGGCTGGCAAGGGCCGCAACCAGCGCGCCTATGAATGGCAAGGCTGCAATCAGCGCTAAAGACATAAAAGAGCCCCTCGTCGTGGCATGGCGGGATGCGTCGAAATCGTCGCGGCGGGTGGAGCTAGAGATAAAGATTTACCCGCGCGGTTCAAGGGTTAATCCCCTGAATTCCTATGAATTAGACGCCGCGCCCTGCTGCGTTCTGATCAATCAGATAGCGTTGCGACAAAGGAATCGCCGCAGCCCCCAGCGCGCGGGCGTCCGGGCCGATGGTGCCTTCGCGGATCATCGGCGGGTCTATGCCGTCCAGATCCAGACTGTGCAGCGCCAAATGCGTGCGGCGCGTGATCTCGGCGCGCACTTCGGCGGGCATCCAGCCGTCGATCATCACGGCTTCGATTTCCAGCAAGGTCGCCGCTGTCAGCGCAGCCCAAGCCAGACCATTTGCGGCCTGATCCATCCAGTCTGACAGGATCTGCGGGCTGACCGTCCAATGATCCGGACGCTCCCACAGATAATCAGAAGCCTCGCCCGCGGCCTCCATCGCATCGGCAAGCTTTGACATCGACGCCGCAGCAATCAGGCGTTCGACCTGCCCGTTCTTGCCCTGCACCGGCAAGGGGCCCGCGCCTGCGGCATTGCCCGAGCGGCCCAGAAACAACTGACCGTTCAATACCAAACCGCCGCCGATAAAGGTGCCAAAGTAGAAATAGAGGAAATCTTTCGGCCGTTCGCCGGTGCCAAACACCAATTCGGCCCCGCAGGCCGAGGTGGCGTCGTTTTGCACATAGGTCGGCAGGCCGGTCAGTTGGGCGATTTCGGCCTGAATGTCGCTGTGCCGCCAGGCATCCATTTCTGCTTGCGGCGCGCCGATGAATTGCACCCAGCTCCACAGCTGAAACGGCATGGCGATGCCAATGCCGCTCACGCGCGGGCGCTCTTCTGCCGAAAGCTTTGCCAAGGCCAGTGGCAGGGCGCGGGCTGTAAAGCCAACCACATTGGCGGGCGAGGGATAGCGATAGGTCTGGCGCTGGCTGGCGCGGACCTTGCCTTGAAAATCGACCAAGGTCAGATCAACCGAGCGCCGACCGATTTTAATGCCGACAAAAAACGCACCGTCAGGGTTCAGAAACATCGGCACCGAGGGCTGGCCAATGCGGCCCCGGATCGGCTCGCCGCGCAGCAACAGCCCGTCTTGTTCCAGCCCGCGCATGATCACCGAAACGGTCTGCGCCGAAAGCCCCGTGATGCGGGCAATATCAGATTTCGCCAGACCGCCATGCTGGCGCACCAAAGACAGCACAAGCCGTTCATTATGGTCGCGCATGCCCGATTGGTTCGAGCCGCGCAGACCAATGTCTTCGCTGCCTTGCCGATCCGGAATGGTGTCCGCGCCCAATGCCATGCTGTCTTAACCGTCTAAATCTATCGCCAAAGCCGCCTTGCGCAGGATGACATTGGCGAAAAGTGCAGGTTCCGAGGTGGCAACAATCGCATAGGCTGCACGCACGCGAGGGTAAAGCGCTTCGCCCATCAGCGGTGTGACGCTAAAGCTTTGACCACTGGCGGCGCAAAGCGTGTCGACCGCTTGATGAATTGGGCCAACCTGCGGCGGGGTGTTGTTCAGGGCTGCGCGAAAGGCAGCCTCGACCGGCAGCACTTTCAGAATCGCGGCAAGCAGCGGCATCAACGCGATTCCATCGGCGCGAATCAGGCGGCGGGCATGTTCTGCCGCCGGATAATTGCCATCAACCAAAGCAATTTCATCGCCATGCCCCATCGCACGCAGCGTATGAAGAAGGTCTGGTCCCAGCAAAGGGGAGATGCCGATCAACATGATAAGTCGAGCTTTCTGCGTGGGTCTGAGGGTGCATTACACCCCATTTAGCTGCCCAGACTGCGGGAGGGAAGGCGGCCTGTCAATATTAAATCACTCTGATTTATTTAACTTGACGTAGCGGCTCGAATCATATCATTTGTTCCCATCGCGATGCCTGAACGGGTGTCGACGTAAGGTTTCTAACGGGGGGCTAATCCCCTAATTCCTTGGGAGGACGACCAATGAAATTCACCACCAAAGCTCTGCTGGGCGCTGCTGCTGTTGCCCTGATGGCTGGTTCGGCTTCGGCCGGCGATCTGGCTTGCCTGATCACCAAAAACAACACCAACCCCTTCTTCGTAAAGATGAAAGAGGGCGCTGAGGCTGCTGCAACCGCCGCTGGCCTCGACTTCCAAGCCTATGCAGGCGAAAAAGACGGCGACGCTGCTCCGCAGATCACCGCAATCGAAAACTGCATCGCTGGCGGCGCCAAGGGTATCTTGATCACCCCATCGAACGACTCGGTTGGCCCAGCTTTGAAAGACGCCCGCGCTGCTGGCATCTTGGTTATCGCTCTGGACACCCCGCTTGCCGATACCGAAGCTCAGGACATGACCTTTGCAACCGACAACTTTGAAGCTGGTTTGCTGATCGGCAAATGGGCTGCTGCAACCATGGGCGACACTTCGGGCGCCAAGATTGCAATGCTCGACATCAACAAAGACAACATCTCGGTTGACGTCGCACGCGACACCGGCTTCCTCAAAGGCTTTGGCATCGAAGTTCCTGATCTGACCGTGATGGGTTCGGAAACCGACGCACGCGTCATCGGTCACGAAACTTCGGACGCAAACCCAGAGGGCGGTCTGCGCGCGATGGAAACCCTGCTGGCAAAAGACCCAGACATCAACGTGATCTACACGATCAACGAGCCTGCTGCTGAAGGCGCTTATCAGGCGATGAAGAACGCTGGCAAAGAAAACCAGGCTCTGATCGTTTCGGTTGACGGCGGCTGCCCAGGCATCGCTTCGGTCAAGTCGGGCGTTATCGGCGCAACCTCGCAGCAGTACCCACTGCTGATGGCGTCCAAGGGCATCGAAGCTATCGTTGCTTTCGCCAAAGACGGCACCAAGCCAGCGGCTTCCGACGGTTTGACCTTCTTCAACACCGGCGTGAACTTGGTCACCGACAAGCCAGCTGCTGGCGTCGAGTCGATCGACAGCGCCAAAGGCACCGAGCTTTGCTGGGGCTAATCTAGCCAAAGCCTAGCAGTTTAAAATGAAGGGCGGCTGTCAAAGGTCGCCCTTCTTCCATAGCGGAGCTTGGGGCTTCGAGGTGATTCTGGGAGATATTCGCGATGAGCGCAGAAGACGCACCAACCAAAACAATTTCCGACTACGAGGCCCCGCTGGCCAAATCAGATACCTCGGTCGCCAGTTTCGAGCGTGACGACAAAGGCCTTGTGCCGCGCATCCGCAATTTCCTGCGTGCCTATCCGACCACGATCCCGGCCTTGGTGCTGGTGATTTCGATCATCGGGTTCAGCATTGTCGCTCCCCGCTTCATGAGCCTTGGTGCGCTGTCGGTTATCCTGAAACAAGTCACTGTCACCGGCTTTATTGCCCTTGCCCAAACCCTGATCATTCTGACCGCTGGCATTGATTTGTCGGTTGGTGCGATCTTGGTGTTGTCGTCGCTGATCATGGGCAACCTTGCCGTGGTCACCGGATTGCCCGCTGGGCTTGCGGTTCTGATCGGGATTTTCTTTGGCGCGCTGATGGGGCTGGTCAACGGGCTTTTGGTCACCAAAGTCCGGCTGCCACCTTTCATCGTTACCCTTGGCACGCTGTCGATCTTTGAATCGGTCAAGCTGTGGTATTCGCAATCTCAGTCGATCCGCAACGTCGATATCGAAGCCAAAGCACCCAGCCTGTTGTGGTTTGGCGATGGTCTGAATTTCGGCGGCGCAAGTCTAAGTTACGGGGGCATCGCCCTTATTCTGTTGGCGGCAATCCTTTGGTATGTGCTGACCAACACTGCTTGGGGCCGCCATGTGCACGCCATTGGCGACGATCCCGAGGCTGCAAAGCTGTCTGGTATCAACGTCAATTGGGTGCTGACATCGGTTTATGTTGTGGCAGGGGCCATCTGTGGTTTTTCCGCTTGGATCGCCATCGGCCGTGTGGGGTCGGTGTCCCCGATTGCTTTTACCGATATCAACCTTGCCTCGATCACCGCTGTGGTGATTGGCGGCACCTCGCTGTTTGGTGGGCGTGGCTCGATTGTTGGCTCGGTTCTGGGGGCGATGATCGTTGGCGTGTTTATCACCGGCCTGTCTTTGGCGGGTGTCGATGACTACTGGCAAAAATTCGCGGCAGGCTGCCTTGTGATTATCGCAGTTGCCCTTGATCAATGGCTGCGGAGGGCTTCGCAATGAGTGATGTGCAACCAATCCTGTCGGCGCGCGGGCTGCTAAAGCGCTATGGCACTGTTGTGGCGATGAATGGCGCAGATTTCGATCTGTATCCGGGCGAGATCACAGCAGTGATCGGTGACAATGGTGCTGGCAAATCCACCCTGATCAAGGCCTTGGCGGGGGCGGTTATCCCCGATCACGGCGAGATCACGCTGGAAGGCAAGGTGATGAAGTTCCGCGGCCCGCAAGATGCGCGCAGCATGGGGATTGAAACCGTCTACCAAAACCTTGCGATGTCGCCAGCGCTGTCGATTGCCGACAATATGTTTCTGGGCCGCGAATGGCGCAAACCCGGCATCATGGGCTCGGTGTTCCGGCAAATGGACCGCCCGCGGATGGAGAAATTCGCCCGCGATAAGCTGTCGGAACTGGGTCTGATGACGATTCAGAACATCAACCAAGCCGTTGAATCGCTTTCGGGCGGCCAGCGGCAGGGCGTTGCTGTGGCTCGCGCGGCGGCCTTTGGGTCTAAGGTTGTGATCCTTGACGAACCCACGGCGGCTTTGGGCGTCAAGGAAAGCCGTCGGGTGCTAGAGCTGATCCGCGACGTGCGGGCGCGGGGGATTCCGATCATCCTGATCAGCCACAACATGCCGCATGTGTTCGAAGTGGCCGACCGCATCCACATCCACCGTCTGGGCAAGCGTCTTTGCGTGATTAATCCCAACGACTATTCGATGTCGGATGCCGTGGCCTTTATGACCGGTGCCAAGGTGCCGGAAGGCGTGGAAGAACAGGTATGACACCTGCTGATCTGGCAGATCTGATCCGCCAGAAGGCGAAAGGGCAGGGGCGGTTTTTGGTCGCCCTTGCTGGACCACCGGCGGCAGGCAAATCGACGCTTGCGGCCGAACTGGTCACCGCTTTGGGCCAAGGCGCCAAGGCGGTGCCGATGGACGGCTTTCATTACGACGATGCGGTGCTGATCGCACGCGGCGCACGGGCGCGCAAAGGCGCGCCGGATACCTTTGATGTGCAAGGCTTTTTGCACCTGCTGCGCCGCTTGCGCCACGAGGCCGAGGTGGCAATTCCGCTGTTTGACCGCGCGCTGGAAATCAGCCGTGCTGGCGCTGATATTATCGGGCCCGCCGATCAGATTTTGGTGGTCGAAGGCAATTACCTGCTGTTTGATCAAGCCCCATGGCCAGAGGCCGCAGCGCTGTTTGATCTGACCGTCTGGATAGATGTGCCGATGGCCGAGCTTGAACGCCGCTTGCTGCTGCGCTGGGCGATGTACGGCAAAACCGATGTCGAGGCGCGGGCTTGGATTGAAGGCAACGATCTGCCCAACATTCGTGCCGTGATCGCAGGTTCTGCACCCGCTGATGTGGTGTTGGCGGGCTAACCCTGTGGCGTCATTGCCTTGCGGCCCTTGTTGCGCTCGATCCCCAGTTTACGTTCACGCCAGATGATCAGAATGCCCGCAAAGATCACCAGCGCAGCCCCCGCCAGCATGGTCAGGGTCGGCACTTCGGCAAAGACGAAATAGCCGATCGCCAGCGCAAAGATCATCGAGGCATAGTCAAAGGGCGCGATCAGCGAGGCATCCGTGCCGCGATAGCTGGAGGTCAGCAAGATCTGACCGACTCCGCCCAACAGCCCCGCCAGCACCAAGGTGGCAAACTGCCAAGCATTTGGCATCGCCCAGCCGAAGGGCAGCGTGGTCAGTGACAGCACGGTCGAGGTCAGCGAAAAATAGAACACGATGGCGGCGGTCTTTTCGGTATTGACCAGCTTGCGCACAAAAACCTGCGCCAGGGCCGAGCAAAACGCCCCCGCCAGCACCAGCATTGCGCCCAAAGCCTCGCGCTGCGAGGCGACATCGCCGCTGACCACCGTCAGGCGCGGCGACAGCACGATCATCACCCCCGTCAGACCCAGCGCCACCGCCGAGATGCGAAACAGCCGCACCTCTTCGCCCAGAAACATCGCCGCAAACACCACCACCAGCAGTGGCGAGGCATAGCCGATCGCCGTCACCTCGGGCAAAGGCAAGAACCCAAGCCCCGCAAAGCCCAAGCCCATCGCCAGCGTGCCCATCAGCCCGCGCCAGATATGGCTGATCGGGTTATGCGCCTGAAGTCCGGTTGCGAGTTCGCGCCGCATGGCCAGCCAAGCCACGATGACAGGCAGCGCAAAGAACGAGCGAAAGAATACCGCCTCGCCGGCAGGAATATCGGTGGTGGTGGTTTTGATCAGCGACGACATCACAATAAACACCAAAACCGAGCCAACTTTTAAGGCTATTCCTTGAAGAGGGCGCATAACATTGCCTTTGGGTTGGATTTGGAGCTGTTGCAGGGCTAAGGTTCCTCATTCCAAAGGAGATTACCATGCCCAAAGCACCGCTTGGCGACAGAATTGATCAGGGGCGCGGCCTTGTTCCCGCCGATATCGTGCTGAAAGGCGGGCGGGTGTTTGATCTGATCACCGGCGAATTGGTGCCCAGTGATGTGGCGATCTGTGGCGATTGTATCGTGGGGGTCTTTGGTACCTACACTGGTGTGCGCGAGATTGATGTGCGCGGCAAGATCCTTGTGCCGGGGTTTATCGACACGCATCTGCATATCGAATCCTCGCTGGTGACGCCGTTTGAATTTGACCGCTGCGTCAGCCCGCATGGGGTGACAACCGCGATTTGTGATCCGCACGAGATTGCAAATGTCGCAGGGCTGGCGGGGATCAGCTATTTTCTAGAGGCCAGCAGCCGCACGCTGATGGATATTCGGGTGCAGCTGTCGTCTTGCGTGCCCTCGACCCATATGGAGACCACGGGGGCACGGCTGGAGGCAAGCGATCTGACGCCGCTGATGGATCATCCGCGCGTGATCGGTCTGGCAGAATTCATGAATTACCCCGGTGTCTTGCACCGCGATGCGGGGTGCATGGCCAAGTTAGAGGCCTTTCAGGGCCGCCACATTGACGGCCATGCGCCCTTGCTGCGCGGCAATGATCTGAACGGCTATATCGCGGCGGGCATTCGCACCGAACACGAAGCCACCAGCTATGACGAGGCTTTGGAAAAGCTGCGCAAGGGCATGCGGGTGCTGATCCGCGAGGGCTCGGTGTCGAAAGATTTGCACGCGCTGGTGGGGCTGCTGACCGAACGCTTTTCGCCCTATCTGTGTCTGTGCACCGATGATCGCAACCCTTTGGACATCGGCGAGCAGGGGCATCTGGACTATATGATCCGCACCGCGATTGCTTTGGGGGCCGCCCCTTTGGCGGTCTATCGCGCGGCCTCGCTTTCGGCGGCCGAGGCCTTTGGGCTAAAGGATCGCGGGCTGATTGCGCCGGGCAAACGGGCCGATATTGCGGTGATTGATACGCTTGAGGCCTGCAATGTCGCGCAGGTCTTTACCGGCGGGGTCGAGATCAGCGCCGCAGCCTTTGCCGCCCGCGAGATCTTGCCGCCGGTGGCACGGCATTCGGTCAAGGCGCCACGGATCACGGCGGCAGATTTTCGCAGCAGCGGCAATCGGGTTCAGACACCGGTGATCGGGATCATCCCGGGCAAGATCGTCACAGAGCATCTAAGCTATGACATCGCGCCGCAAGATGGCGACAAGCGCCCAGACATTGCCCGCGATCTGGTGAAAATCGCGGTGATCGAGCGGCACGGCGTCAATGGCAACCGCGCCACCGGCTTTGTGAAGGGCTTTGGCTTGCAGCGCGGTGCGATTGGCTCGACGGTTTGTCACGATCATCACAACATCGCGGTGGTGGGGGCGGATTATGAGGATATGGCGCTGGCGGTGCAGCGCTTGGGCGAGATTGAGGGCGGCTTTGTGGTGGTTGAGGGCGGCCGCGTGCTGGCGGAACTGGCGCTGCCGATAGCGGGGTTGATGAGTCTGAACAGCTTTGAAGCGGTGCGCGCCGATCTGGTGGAGCTGCGCGCGGCGGCCAGATCTTTGGGGGTGGTGCTGGAGGAGCCGTTTTTGCAGTTGGCGTTTTTATGCCTGCCAGTGATCCCGCATTTGAAGATCACTGATCACGGTATGGTGGATGTGGACCGGTTTGAGGTGATGCCCTGAGGTGACAGGGGCTGGCCGCCGGGGCGCTGCCCCGGACCCCGGGATATTTTTGCCAAGATGAAGGTGGCGGCGGGGTGGGTTTGCTCTGCCGGCTTGGGATTTTTGACCCTGGTGGGGCTTTTCCTTGTGAAAGACGGCAAGAAGCTTTCCGGCAGTCTTGGTTTGGGATTGAGGGCTGCGCTGCACTGTGGCCTGGGCCTTTCCTGACATTTGCGTTTTTGGTCTGGGCCATCTATCAATCTTGCAGTTAGCGGTTCCGCCATTTGGGTCGATTGTACAAAATATGATGAAGAGATTAGATGCTGAAATAGCCGCCGTTCTGCATCGGGATTACGGCATTGGGTTTCATCCAAAGGTGACGGGCAGCATCGCCATTAAAAATGGGGATGCGCTTTTTGAGCGTTTTAGCCAGCACAATCCTGGTCGATTTATGCCGCTTGGATCTTATAGTTATACTCACAGCTTTTTCCCTCATGTTGCGCGCATTGGGCGTTATTGTTCCCTTGGCGCAGGGATTGAGGTGATGGGGGCTCATCATCCGATCGATTGGATTTCAGCCAGTCCAGTGTTTTACAGTCACAAATGTGCGAAACGCTGGAAAAGTGGTCGGAGCTCTTTTCCAGCGTTTCAAGATATGGGGCCGCCAGTTGAGATTGAAAATGATGTTTGGATCGGCAACGGCGTCTTGCTGGCGCATGGGGTCAAATTGGGAACAGGCTCTATTATTGCGGCCCGTTCAATCGTAACGCGTGATGTGCCGCCTTATGCAATTGTTGGTGGCGCAGCTGCGCGGTTTATTCGCTGGCGTTTTGATGAAAAAATCATCGAAAAGTTGCTGGAATCGCAATGGTGGCAGTGGCCTGTTTCGGCTTGGGATGAAACAGACCCTCGCGATATTTCAGCATTTATAGACCGCGCCACCGAAGTGCGAGAAACGCTTTTGCCGATGCCTGAGCTGCGTATGACAGCAAATGAACTTATCGCCGGTCTTGCGAAGCCTGCTGAAGTATAGCTCGGTTGCAGCCAGCTTGCAGAGATGGCTGCGATAGGGGGTTATCTTACTTTTATGGTTGTTTTGCCTAGCGCAGCACAAGCCCGCCTTCGGTTTGCAAAAACTGCACGACCGCGTCGATGCCGATGCCTTTGCGGATTTGTGCCATGACATAGGGGCGGGGGCCGCGGGCGGTGGCGGTGTCGGATTGCAGCAAGGCGAGATCGACGCCGACGTAGGGCGCGAGGTCGGTTTTATTGACCACCAGCAGATCAGAGCGGGTGACGCCGGGGCCGCGTTTGCGCGGGATGTCTTGGCCGGCGGCGGTGTCGATGACGTAGATCGAGAGGTCTGCAAGTTCGGGCGAGAAGGTGGCGGCCAGGTTGTCGCCGCCGCTTTCGATCAGGATCAGGTCGAGGTCGGGGAAGGCTTGGCGCAGATCGGCGACGGCGGCAAGGTTGATGCTGGCGTCTTCGCGGATGGCGGTATGCGGACAGCCGCCGGTTTCGACGCCGCGAATGCGGTTTGCCGGCAGCACTTGGGCGCGGGTCAGGTAATCGGCATCTTCGCGGGTGTAGATGTCATTGGTGATCACCGCCATCGAGCAGCGCTGCGCCAAGGCGCGGCAAAGCTGTTCGGTCAGCGAGGTTTTGCCGGCACCCACGGGGCCGCCGATACCGATGCGCAGAGGGCCATTTGGGTGTGTCATGTGCGAAATATCCTGACGGGCATGGTTTCATGGAGCATGGCGGCCAGATCGGCGCGCGGGGTGGTGGAGGACAGTGCTGAAAGCGGCAGGCTGGCGTAAAGCGCGGCCAGATCGGTGATTAGCGGCGCGAGCGTGGCCAGGGTCTTTTGGGCCTCGGTTTGGCCTAAGGGCATGAAGCGGGTGGCCGCCGAGGTAAGCTGGGCGCAAAGCCCTTGCAGCCAGAGGCAGAGCACCTCGCTTGTGGGCAGATCCAGCTGGGCCGTGGCCGCCCCCACCGCCACCGCATAGGGGTGAGGTGCTTGGGGTTGGCCGGTGATGGCACTGATGGTGGCGGCAAAGGCGCGGCCTTGTTCCAGCATCTCGGTCACCCGTTCGGCGCTGGGGGCATGGGCCAGCGCCAGATCGCTGAGCGCTGTCAGATCGGCATCGCGCCCACGGGCATGGGCCAGCAGGATCGCATCGGCGCGGCCCGAGCCAAAGCGCAGCACTGCGCTGATCCAAGCGCCCAGATCGGCGGCGCTGCGGATGTCGCCTGCGCTGATCGCCTGTTCAAGCCCTTGCGAATAGGCAAAGGCTCCGATCGGGAAGGCGGGTGAGAGCCATTGCGTCAGCCGCAGACGGTCGGTTGCCTCAGCCATGGGTCAGCGCGAAATGTCCGGCGGGGCCGTGATCGTGGCCCATGGTGCGGCCGTGGCCATAAGCGCCGCCTTCGGGGGTAAAGGCCGCGATTTGCAGCGTCAGGCTGGCGCCAAGGCCTTTCAGCATCGCCTCGATCACCGGATCGCGGCGGATCACCAGATGATCGCTGCCGATCTGACAGGGCGTGTGGCGGTTGCCGATGTGCCAAGCAAGCCGGGCGAGGTTGCCAGTCAGGCGCACCACGGGTTCGGCTGCGGCCAGAATGGCGATGGCGCGGCCGTCATCCAGATGAAAGGCATCGCCTTGGTTGACGCTTGTCGTCTCGGTCAGATCGACCATAAAGCTGGCGCCTGCATCGGTGGTCAGGCGTTTGCGGCGCAAAAAGCGTTCGTCATAAGACAGGGTGACGCTGTCGATGGTTTGGCCTTTGTGGCCGCGAAGCAGGGTGCGGGCGGGCAGCAGCATGGGGACCTCTAAAACAGAAAAACGCGCGCCGCAGCGGACTGCGGGCGCGCGTTTGCATGGGAGGAGCAGGCCGAAGTGGCCTGCGGCATTAGATGTAGAAATGCGCACCGAAAATGCGGCGCACTTCGCCGTCGCGGGTTTTGCCCTGTGCGGCAAGTTGGGCGTCGCTCTGCGCGTTCAGGCGGTTGATTTCCTGCATGCGTGGCCCTGCTTCTGCCAAAGCGATCAGCCCATTGGCGACGGCTTTGAACGGTGCGGCAAGGATATGTCCCAGCGAGCGGGCTGGTGCGGTAAAGAATGCGGTCTGTGTCATTGGAAACCTCTTGTTTGATCCAAGTGTTTCCCCCCTGCGCAGAATATGACAGCAAAGCCGTGGCTGAACAACGGCTTATCCGGCATTGCTGCATTGCAGCATGTGCATGGCTTGGCATCGGCATCAGAACAGGAAATAGCGTTGTGCCAGTGGCAGTTCGGTGGCGGGCTGGCAGGTCAAAAGCTCGCCATCGGCGCGGACTTCGTAGGTTTCGGGGTTCACCTCGATCTGCGGGCGGGCGTTGTTCAGGATCATATCGGCCTTGCCAATGGTGCGGGTGCCGCTGACGGGCAGGGTGGTTTTGTGCAGGCCCAGCTTGGCGCCGACATCATCGGCTTGCGCGGCTTGGCTGACAAAGGTGACGGACGTTTGCGCCAAAGCGCGGCCATAGGCGCCAAACATCGGGCGCGAATACATCGGCTGCACCGGGATCGAGCCGTTGGGGTCGCCCATTTGCGCCACCACAATCATGCCGCCCATTAGCACCATTTCGGGCTTGGCCCCAAAGAAGGCGGGGTTCCACAGCACCAGATCGGCGCGCTTTCCAACCGCGATCGAGCCGACATGCGCCGCCACACCATGGGTGATCGCGGGGTTGATGGTGTATTTCGCGACATAGCGGCGCGCGCGCAGGTTGTCATTCTCGCCGGTCTCATCGATAAGGCGGCCGCGCTGCTGGCGCATCTTATGCGCGGTTTGCCAGGTGCGGGTGATCACCTCGCCAATCCGCCCCATGGCCTGGCTGTCTGATGACAGGATCGACAGCGCGCCGATGTCATGCAGGATATCTTCGGCGGCGATGGTCTCGCGCCGGATGCGGCTTTCGGCAAAGGCCACATCTTCGGGGATCGAGCGGTCAAGGTGGTGACAGACCATCAGCATGTCGAGATGTTCCTCAACCGTGTTGGCGGTATAGGGCATCGTCGGATTGGTCGAGGACGGAATGATATTGGGCGAGGAGACCACGCGCAAAATATCGGGCGCATGGCCGCCGCCCGCGCCTTCGGTGTGAAAGGCGTGAATGGTGCGGCCCTTGATGGCCGCAAGGGTATTTTCCACAAAGCCGCTTTCGTTCAGCGTGTCGGTGTGGATCATCACCTGCACATCCATGTCATCCGCGACCGACAGGCAGCAATCAATCGCGGCGGGGGTGGTGCCCCAATCTTCGTGCAGTTTCAGCGCCGAGGCCCCTGCCTTGACCATTTCCACCAAAGCTTCGGGCTGGCTGGCGTTGCCCTTGCCTGAAAGACCAAAGTTCATCGGGATGCCGTCCAGCGCTTGCAGCATCCGGCTGATGTGCCATGGGCCGGGGGTGCAGGTGGTGGCAAGCGTGCCATGCGCGGGGCCGGTGCCGCCGCCAAGCAGCGTGGTCACGCCGGAATGCAGCGCGTCTTCGGCCTGTTGCGGGCAGATAAAGTGGATATGCGCGTCCATGCCGCCCGCAGTCAGAATGCGGCCTTCGCCTGCGATAATCTCGGTGCTGGGGCCGATGATGATATCGACGCCCGATTGCGTGTCGGGGTTACCCGCTTTGCCGATTTTGTGGATCAGCCCGTCGCGCAGGCCGACATCGGCCTTATAGATGCCGGAATGATCCAAGATCAGCGCATTGGTGATCACGGTGTCCACCGCCCCGCCTGCCCGCGGGATCTGGCTTTGGCCCATGCCGTCGCGGATCACCTTGCCGCCGCCGAATTTGACCTCTTCGCCATAAGTGGTCAGATCGCGTTCCACCTCGATGATCAGATCGGTGTCGCCAAGGCGAATGCGGTCGCCGGTGGTGGGGCCATACATGGCCGCATAATCGGCGCGGGCGATGCGGGTGGACATCAAAGCTCTCCCATCACTTGGGCATTAAAACCAAAAACGCGGCGCAAGCCACCATAGGGGGTCAGCCGCACCTCGCGCGATTGGCCGGGTTCAAAGCGCACGGCGGTGCCTGCGGCAATATCAAGCCGCATGCCGCGCGCGGCCGCGCGGTCAAAGGCAAGGCCGGGGTTGGTCTCGGCAAAGTGGTAATGGCTGCCAACCTGAACCGGACGATCGCCGGTATTGGCGACCATCAGCGTGATGCTGGGCTGGCCTGCGTTGATCTCGATCTCGCCAGCGGCGGCAAAGATCTGACCCGGAATGCGTGTGGGGGTTGTCATTGTCACGTCCTATGCAAAGGCCAAGGCCAGACCTGCCACCGCAGTGGCACCGCCCAGAAACCGGATCACGCGGCTGTTCAGCGCCAGCCCAAGCCCAAGGCCAAGCCCGTGCAGACAGGCCGATGCCGCAACAAACCCAAGCGCATAAAGCGCCATGCCCTGCGCAGGCCCTTCGGCGCCATGGGCAAAGCCATGCGCCAGACCAAAAGCCGCAACGCCTAGCAAAGACACCGGCAGCGCCGGACGCAGCGCAAGCGCTGTGGCCGTGCCCAAAAGCAGGATCGAGGCAAGGATCATCGGCTCGACCAAAGGCAGCGCCAAACCGCTTGCCCCCAGCACCCCGCCCGTCAGCAGCGCCAGCACAAAGCTTAGCGGCATCGCCCAAACCGCCCGCCCGCCGCTGACCGTGGCCCAAAGCCCGACCGCAACCATCGCCAACAGGTGATCGGCGCCGCTGAAAGGATGCAAAATTCCATCCAGAAACGGCTGGTCAAAATGCCCGCCCGGATGTGCAAAGGCGGCGGTTGGAAACAAGCTAAGTGCTAGGATGCGTTTCATATCAGCCTCTTATCGAATGGGGTGGTGAACGGTGACAAGCTTGGTGCCATCGGGGAAGGTCGCCTCGACCTGCACCGCGTGGATCATCGAGGGGATGCCCTCCATGCATTGCTCGGCGGTGATCACATGCGCGCCGGCCTGCATCAGATCGGCGACGGTTCGGCCATCGCGAGCGCCCTCGACGACGAAATCGGTGATCAGGGCAATCGCCTCGGGGTGGTTCAGCTTGACGCCGCGCGCAAGCCGCCCTCGTGCCACCATGGCAGCGACAGAGATCAGCAGTTTTTCACGCTCTCGCGGGGTTAGGTTCATGGCAGGCTCCTAAAGTTGCCACACGCGCGGCAGCGGGCCCTGACGCAGGGCGGCAAGCGCGGTGGCGATTTGTTGTTTCAGCGGCCAGCTGTCGCGGGCCAAAATCCGGGCGATACATTTGCCGTCCCAAGCTGAGGCTGCGGCATGGCAATCGGGGTGCGTCAGGGCTGCACGCAAGGGTGCCAGCGCATCTTCGGCCTGCGGCGCGATCCAGGCGATCACCGCAAAGGCACGCGCATCGCCCAGCAGCGCGGCGTTCGCGGTGGCAAGAAATTCTGGCGTGATCTGCAAGGTTTCCGCCCAGATCGGGCGACCATCGCGGGTGACCATGCGCCGATCGGTCAGCCGCGCGCGGGTTAGGCTTTCGCCCATCGCATGGCGGCCCAGCACCACGCTTTCAACCAGCAAACAAGCAGCATCGCCCGTCAGATTAATTGTGGTCGCGCGTTGCAGGTGGCTGTCTTCAAACAAAATCGTTTCCTGCGGCAGCCAATCCAGCCGCGCGCCATGTGCCACCTGCGCGCTGACCTCGGCATGGGCTGCGGCCCCGCGCGAGGCATAGGCACGCTCGGCGGTTTGGGTGGTGGCAACGATTTGGCAATCGGTTGCAATATCAAGATGATAGCCCAGCCTGTCGCCATCGGTTAGCCCGCCGGATGTGTTTAAAAACACCACCTCTGGCCCGCCCGAAACCCGTGGCAGCATCGCCTTGGCAGACCCGCGCTGCGCCAGATCGGCCAGCCGATTGCCCGCCGCAAAGGCGACAAACGCGCGACCAAGCGCGCGCTGCATCGGAAAATCGGCGGGGGCTGCAAGCATGAAGGGCTCCTCTGCCGTCAGCTAACCACCGCTTTGCAGGCGGCGGAACACGGCGCGAGGGCTGGCCGTGCGGATCGAGGCGCTGGCGGCTATGTTTGCTGTAAAACTCACCGCTTTGATTACTTTTTAGGCATATCGATAAGCTGGAGGCAGCCTCTGTGGTATGCCCGTTCTTGTGGGGCTTGCCGATCAGGTGGCGCTTCAGCTGCGGCTGCAAACGGCCGGCTCTGGGTTCGGCGCCTTTTGCGGATCTGAGTGATTCTGTGGCGCGGGGGCACAGCAGGGCGGGCGTGGCTGCCAGAGCTGTGCTGTAGGTCTCTGATTATCCTCAAGACTATGGCGCGCCCAGTCTTTGGGCAGGTTTTAAAGGGTTTTGTTGACAGCTTTCTTAAAAGATGCAAATATTTACAGGTGGTGCAAAAAATTACAAAACGCATCGCAGCTGCCAAAACAACTGGGGAGGGGTTATGGCGCCGTCACATGCAAAGCGCGACAGCGACGACAGCCTCGCGATCCGGGCGGCTTGGTTGCACTATGCGGCGGGACTGACGCAATCAGAGGTTGCCGCACGGCTGGGGGTGTCGAGCGTTAAGGCACATCGTCTGATCGCGCGGGCCAATGAGAACGGCGTGGTCAAGGTGACGATCGACGGTGATGTTGCCGAATGCGTTGTTCTGGAACAGAAAATCTCGGAACGCTATGGGCTCGACTATTGCGAAGTGGTGCCTGATCTGCACGAAGACGGGCTGCCTATTAAGGCGCTGGGCATTGCGGGTGCCGGGTTTTTGCAGCGCGAGATCGAGAACGCACAGACCTTGGTGATTGGCATTGGTCACGGCCGGACCTTGGCAGCGGCGGTGGCCAATATGCATCGCACCGACGCAGGCAAGGTCAGCTTTGTCTCGCTTTTGGGTGGTTTGACCCGCAATTATGCGGCGAACCCGCATGATGTGATGCACAGGCTTGCCGAGAAAACGGGTGCGACGGCCTATGTGATGCCGGTGCCCTTCTTTGCCAATTCGGCCGAGGACCGCGAGATTTTCTTGGCCCAGCGCGGCGTCTCGGAGGTGTTTGATCTTGCCGCGCGCGCCGATCTTATGATCGTCGGTATCGGCACGGCAGAGCCGGAGGCGCAGCTGGTCTCGTCGCATATGATTGATCTTGCCGATATTGGCGAAGTCAAACGTCTGGGCGGCATTGGCGAAATCCTTGGCCATTTTTTCAGCGCAACTAGCCAGTTCCGCCCGCATGTCCGGCGATTGCTCCACCAGAGTCGCAACGCTCTCATTCCAGATGCTCCGCCACCCTTCGTACTCGGAAACTGCCGTTTCGTCAGGAGCGTAGGCCGGGGAAAACATC